>MDSV01004155.1_pt1 | contig 11209 bp, 5 predicted proteins | sample 810851 | NCBI WGS metagenome assembly MDSV01 (sample SAMN05326640, study PRJNA326480) | marine metagenome | isolation source: seawater | place: Atlantic Ocean: North East | collected 2012 | reverse complement strand
CATGGAAGTATTAGAAAGAGTAGGAACTGAAGAACAAAAGAAACAGTGGTTAGAGCCTCTTCTTAATGGTGAGATAAGATCTGCTTATGCCATGACCGAACCAAATTTAGCCTCCTCAGATGCAAAAAATATAAGCACAAGTGCAGTTTTGGATGGGGATGAGTGGTTAATAAATGGTGAAAAGTTTTATATATCGGGTGCTGGTGATCCAAGATGCAAGATAATGATAACAATGGTTAAGACCAGTCCAGACGCGCATCCTTCTAAACAACAATCACAAATTCTTGTTCCAAAAGATACTCCTGGTGTTGAGATATTAGAGGGTATGCAAGTCTTTGGTCATGATCATGCGCCTCATGGTCATATGCACATAAAGTTTAATAATGTGAGAGTACCTAAAGAGAACATACTGCTAGGCGAAGGTAAAGGTTTTGAAATATCGCAAGTTAGACTAGGCCCTGGTCGTATTCATCACTGCATGAGAACTATCGGTAAAGCTGAGATAGCTCTTGAGTTAATGGTAAAAAGAGCTGGTACTAGAGAAGCATTCGGTAAACCTATCGCTAAACTTGGTGGAAATTTAGAGATTATCTCTAGAGCTAGAATTGAAATAAATGCAATGAGACTAGCCGTGCTTCAAGCTGCTAAGGCAATGGATGTTCTGGGAAATAAAGAGGCGAGAGTTTATGTTAGTGCTATTAAAGCCATGGTTCCTGAGAAAGCCTGTAAGATTATTGATCAAGCTATACAAATGCATGGTGCTGCTGGTATCTCTCAATGGACTCCATTAGCTGGACTTTATACTGATATTAGACACCTAAGATTTGCTGATGGTCCTGATGAAGTTCATCACATGGTTGTAGGTAGAGCCGAAATGCAAAAATACGACCTATGGTAGAAACTACTTTCTAAACTTTAGAAATCAGTTTATGAAAAAAGTTTTAATAGCCAATAGAGGTGAAATTGCAATTCGCGTTGCTAGGACTTGTGGTGACTTAGGTCTTAAAACTGTTGGTATATATTCTGAAGATGATGCCCATTCTCTTCACCTTTCAAAAGTAGACGAAGCTTACAAGCTTGAAGGCAAAGGGGTACAAGCTTATCTCGGTATTAAAGAAATTATTGCAATAGCTAAAAAGTCTAAGGTAGATGCTATACATCCAGGATATGGTTTTTTAAGTGAGAATTCTTCTTTTGCTGCTTCTGCCAAAAGAGCCAAAATTAAATTTATAGGACCTAATGAAAAAACCTTAAAAATATTTGGTAATAAAACCTCAGCAAAAGAACTTGCCTTGAGTTTGGATATTCCAGTGATAGCAGGAACTCATGAAAAAACTTCACTGAGACAGGCTCAAAACTTTATGAAGTCTTTAAAAAAGAATTCATCAGTAGTCATTAAAGCTATTTCAGGAGGTGGTGGAAGAGGTATGCGGGTTGTATCAAAACCAGAAGATTTAAAAGAATCTTTTGATAGAGCTGCATCAGAAGCTAAAGCATCTTTTGATTCCTCAGACTTGTATTTAGAAGAATATCTAAAAGATTATAGACATATCGAGTTTCAGGTCCTCGGTGATGGTACAGGAGCTGTCAGTCATTTACATGAAAGAGAATGTACAATTCAAAGGCGTTATCAAAAACTAATCGAAATAGCACCTAGTCCTAGTCTTAATCCAGAGTTAAAAAATAAAATGGTTGAAGCGTCTCTAGCGCTTACTCAAAAACTCAAATATGAAGGCCTGGCAACTATTGAATTCTTGGTGAATGTTGAAAAAAAAGATTTTAGATTTATAGAATGTAATCCAAGGCTTCAAGTAGAACATACCGTAACTGAATCAGTATTGTCTCTTGATATTGTAAAAGCGCAACTTCAAATTGCTTCAGGTAAAACTTTAAAGCAAATTAAGTTTGAACAAAAAAATATACCTGAACCAAAAGGCTATGCAATTCAATCGCGAGTTAACATGGAAACTATTGATTCCCAAGGCAATGCAGTCCCTGGAGGAGGAATTTTTGAAAAATTTGATTTACCTTCTGGTCCGGGAGTACGAGTAGATAGTTATGGTTATGCTGGGTATGAAACTAATCCTTTATTTGATTCCTTAATTGCAAAAATAATTACTTATTCTTCAGAAGATAATTTCAAACAAGCGATTAATAGGAATTACAGATCTCTTTGTGAATTTAAAATTACTGGAGTTCCTACAAACTTAGACCTATTAAAGAATCTTTTAATAAATCAAGATTTTAAAAATAATAAAGTTCACACTAATTTTCTCGAAAATAACATAGAAGCGCTTATTTCCTTAAAAGTACATTCTGATCTCTCTGATGTAAATAGAAGTAAATCTAAAGATACCCCTAAAAGAGGAAAAATAGAGGACCTAGATCCATTGGCAGTTCTCGATCACGGCAAATCTGGAGGAGTGTTCGTAGATCAGTCTGCAAATATTTTAAAGCTTCAAAAGCAAGATATTAAAGAAGGTTATGAAAGTGTAAATGCCCCTATGCAAGGAATGATCGTTAAATTTGATGTAAAGGTGGGAGATAGTATTTGGGAAGGTAAGACTTTAGGAATAATGGAAGCTATGAAAATGGAACACGAAATTACTTCTCAAGTGGGTGGAGTGGTTGAAGAGATATCCGTCTCAAGTTTAGATACAGTATTTGAAGGACATTCATTGATGATAATTCGTCTCGCTGATGTTGAAAAACAGACTTCTAGTAAAGATGAAGAAATAGATTTAGATTGGATCAGATCTGATCTTAGAGAGGCCCTGGATAGAAAAGAAGCTAGTCATGATATTAATCGCCCTGAAGCTGTAAAGAAAAGGTACGGAACAGGTCACAGAACCGCAAGGGAAAATATTGAACATCTGTGTGATGAAGGGAGTTTTTTAGAGTATGGTTCAGTTGTAATGGCTGCTCAAAGACGCAGAAGAAGTGAAGAAGATTTAATTAAAAACACCACTGGTGATGGTATGGTCTGTGGTCTTGGTCGCGTTAATGGAGATTTATTTCCTGAAAATGCTTCAAGAGTTATGGCTATGTCTTATGACTATATGGTTTTGGCTGGTACTCAAGGAAAGATGAACCATGCCAAGAAAGATAGAATGTTTGAAATAGCGGAACAAAATGAGCTTCCAACTATTTTATTTGCAGAAGGGGGAGGTGGTAGGCCAGGAGATACAGATACTTCAGGTGTGGCCGGCTTAGATTGCCTTGCGTTTACCTATTTTGCTCAACTATCTGGATTAGTCCCAGTAATTGGAATAACAACCGGAAGATGTTTTGCTGGTAATGCAGTCCTGTTGGGATGTTGTGATGTCATTATTGCAACAGAAGATTCTAATATAGGAGTAGGCGGCCCTGCCATGATAGAAGGCGGAGGATTAGGAGTTTTCACTCCTGATGAAGTTGGACCAATGGATGTTCAGGTCCCTAATGGTGTTGTTGATATTGCTGTAAAGGATGAGGAGGAGGCAGTTGATGTTGCAAAAAAATATCTTTCTTATTTCCAAGGACCACTAAAAAAATGGAAAGAACCTGATGCTAGAAAATTAAGATTTGCAGTTCCTGAAAATAGACTCAGATATTATGATATGAGAGATATTATCGAAGGAATAGCAGATATTGATTCGGTACTGGAAATTAGAAAAGATTGGGCTCCTGGAATAATCACTTCTTTTGTAAGGATAGAAGGAAAGCCTGTTGGGGTTGTTGCAAATAATCCTGGACACCTTTCAGGAGCTATTGATTCGCCAGGCGCTGATAAAGGATCAAGATTTATTCAGCTATGTGATGCATTTGATATTCCTATACTTTCTTTAATTGATTGTCCGGGAATTATGGTTGGACCTGAAAGCGAAAAATCTGCCCTCATAAGACATGCAGCTAGAATGTTTGTTGTAGGTGCAAATATTGAAACTCCATTGATGTCTGTAGTAATTAGAAAAGCTTATGGTCTAGGAGCTCAAGCCATGGCAGGAGGTAGTTTCAAAATACCTTTATTTACAGTTACCTGGCCAACAGGTGAATTTGGTGGAATGGGCTTAGAGGGTGCAGTTAAGCTTGGATATAGGAAAGAACTTGAAGCCATTAAAGATCCTAAGAAAAGAGTAGAAGCTTATGAAAAGATGGTGGCTGATAGTTATCATCGAGGAAGAGCGGTAAATATGGCATCGCATTTTGAACTTGATGATGTGATAGATCCAGCAGAAACTAGAAATTGGGTATCTAGCACTCTTAAGTCACTGCCTCCAAAATCTAGATCAGGCAAGAAAAGACCTAATATAGATACTTGGTAATTACTTTTAGAATATACCTGTAAGTATATAATTTTATTATCTTTTTTAATTAAAATATGAAACAAAGACTTTTTATTTTCCTTGTCCTGGGAATTTTAATACTTATCGCCGATTTAATATTTAATGATGAGAATGATAATAAAATTACTATATTTGAATCTGAGATTAATTCTTTGATAGGTACTTGGGTAAACCAAGTTGGTAGAGAACCCACACTACAAGAAGTAGATGGCATTATTAAGCAACTACTAGATGAAGAGATACTTTATAGGGAGGCAATAAAATTGGGCCTTGATAAAAATGACATCATTATCAAGAGAAGACTTGCACAAAAAATAGGTTTTCTTAGGCAAGAGGCAGATTCATCACTGCCATCAGAAGAACAAGTCAGTGATTTCTACAATCAAAATATAGATAAATATTTTGTAGGTAAAAGGATAACTTTTTCTCATATTTACTTTAGTGCAAAGCAGACTGATAAGGTCGAAGCTGAGAAAGCATTAAATCTAATACGATCTGGTTCTTCCGAAACAGAATTTGGAGAACCATTTTTACTAGGTAAAAATTTTTCATCTAAATCAATCTCAGAAATAGAAAGATCTTTTGGTAAACAATTTTCAGAAGACATTCAAAATATCATTCCTAAAGAATGGTCTGGTCCTATAAATTCTGAATATGGATCGCATCTTATTTTCGTGAACTCTATTTCCGATTCCTTCACTCCAACTTTAAAAGAAATTAATAATATTGTTATCAACGATGTAATTCTTGAGAAACAAAACAATTCGGTGAAGGAATATATAAAAGAATTAAGAAATAAATATCAAATTGAGATTTTGGCAGATTTAAATGAAATATCTGACTAAATTAAATTTTATACTTCTGAGTTTATCTCTTTCTTTATTGGCGCAAACTCATGAAATGAATCCTGCTAGATTGTCTTTAGAGGAGGGGCAAGATGGATCTTATTTAGGTTTATGGATGTTTCCTGCAAATGCAGTTGGGCTTCCAGCTGAAGTAAGCTTTACAGATTGTGAGGAAGAACAAAGAAATTTACCTGAAGTACAAGGTAAATATTTAGTATCAAGTATTGCAATCAATTGTGATGAATCTCTAAAAGGCAAAGAGATAGCCTTTAAAGGTCTTACAAGGCTTACTGATGCGTTGGTAAGTATAAAGTTTTCAGATCAAACAATTTTTGAAGGCTTGGCTACAATAAATAATCCTAAATTTAATATCCCTGATGAAGTTAGTATTTATCCAACTAGTTATTTTTGGTTAGGCATAGAGCATCTTTTAAGTGGCGTAGACCATATGTTATTTGTATTTGGCCTTTTATTTCTTGTTTCAGGTACTTTAAATCTAATAAAAACAATAACTGCGTTCACATTAGCTCATAGTATTACCTTGGCTTTATCAGTTTTGGACATAATTAGTGTCCCGCAAGCTTCTACTGAAGCCTTTATTGCTTTAACTATTATCTATCTAGCTTTAGAGGTGGGAGAAGAATATAAATATGATTCTACTCCGTGGTTAATTGCTTTTGGCTTTGGCCTTTTGCATGGCTTAGGTTTTGCTGGCGCCTTAACAGAAATTGGTATAAACAATGAAAACCTTCTCCTGTCCTTATTATTTTTCAACATAGGTATAGAGGCAGGTCAACTGATGATCTTGCCATTGTTTGGTTTATTTATATATTTACTTAAGTCTAAAAAAATAAACGTTGAAGTAACTTCATTTGCAAGTTACTTTATAGGCGGATTAGGTACTTATTGGTTAATTGAAAGAGTAATTTTAGTTTAAGAAACTAAATGGTGAAATAATGAAAGAAATAGAGTTTAAATTTGTAGAAAGTAACGGAATTAATATAAGACTAGCGATGATGGGAGAAGGTCCTTTAGTCATCTTTTGCCATGGTTGGCCTGAAAGTTGGTATAGCTATAGGCACCAGTTACCTGTAGTTGCAAAAGCAGGTTTTAAAGCTGTTGCTTATGATGTTAGGGGTTATGGTGAATCTGATAAACCTCATGAAGTCGATGCCTACAGTATGAGGAATATGACTAATGATGTCATAGGAATTATCGATGCTCTTGGTTATGAGACTGCCATTACAATTGGACATGATTGGGGAGGTCCAATAGCACTTAATTCTGCAGCGTTGAATGAAGATAGAATTACAGCTACAGGTACACTCTCTGTTCCTTTTACGGGTAGAGGACCAATGCCAACCTTAGATTTATGGAAAGAGATATATAAGGATCGATTTTTCTATCAGCTTTATTTTCAAAAAGAAGGAATTGCAGAAGAAGAATTTGAATCTGATTTATCTAAAGCACTCTACATCACCTACACAAATAGTGACGGCAGAGGTATGAAGAAGAATTTTGAAAAAGGCCAAAGTGGTTTAGTTCCTGAAAAAAATAAAGATTCAACTTTTTTAGAAGGAATGGAAGTATTTGAAGACTTCCCAGATTGGTTCAGTAAAGAGGATTTAGATTACTTCGTAAGTCAATTTGAAATAAGTGGATTAAGAGGTCCTTTTAATAGATATAGAGCTCAAAATATTGATTGGCATGAAATACCAGAATTAGAAGGAAAAATACTAGATCAACCAGCTTTTTTTGTTACAGGAACTTTAGATCCAGTTAACTTCTTTGTTCCAAGTGACCAAACTTTAATAGATAGAATAGGTCCAAACTATAAAAACTTACTTTTTGCTGAAGAATTAGAAGGCATAGGTCACTGGACCCAGCAAGAAGCTCCAGAAGAAGTTAATTCTTTTATTCTAGACTTTCTAAAGAAAGTTAATTAGCACTATTAAGTCCAGAATCTATTATCCATTGAATAAGTTTTCTGTGAGCCTTGGTTGGAGCATGTGAAGAAGTCTTTTTCATCAATTTTTCAATATCTCTTAGTGATTTGTAAGTAGCTGCAGTTGCAAGCTCGTCGTAATAATCTTGAGCCAGGATGTCCATGAGTCTTCTCACATAGCTAGTTTGTAGATTTCTTCTTACTGAAGATACTTCAGAATTTAAATCTTCTAAAAATATAGCATCAGTAAGATCATCCATAACTTCATAAACACTATAGTCATTTCCATAAAGTTGCGTGTCACTTATTCTAGATAGAGTCCATCCACTTAAAATATGATCTAAAACTTTGTTTTGAATACCTAGAATAATTTTATGGATTTGAGGGTCTTCATGTTCTCCAACAAGATCAAACATTCTTCTTTCTAATTGAATTTTTGATAGTAATGATTCGTTTACTGGGAAGGCTTCACTTGAAAAAGCATGTTCTTTTAAAACCGCCATAGCTCTTCTTTGTTCTGATGAAGGAGCAGGGCTATAAGGTTCTTTTCTATTTAGATCTTGAGGATTTGATCTTTCTACATAAACCCCTCCAATATATCTAGACACAACCTCTAATGCTCTTTGATGTTCTCTGAGTATAATTTTATGAGCATTTCTATACTCTTCCCAGCTTTTAACTTTTTTAGCTAATTTATTTGGTAATTCTGCCTGAGCGTGGTTTACTAATTCTATCCTTTGAACTGAGTAGGTTATAGGATCGTTAGTAAGATCATTAATCATTGCTCTAGGGTCTATTCCATAACCTGCAGACCTCATATCTTCTGAATCATTTGCGAACATAAGCTCTGGTTTGTTGGACTCACTTAGAATACTTCTTCTTTCTTCATCGGTAAGATTTGGTGTATAGCCAAATTTAATTGCCCATTTGTCATAAGGTCCAGGCACTATGTCGTAATAATCCCCTTGCTTGTAACCCAAAGGAGCAAGATTTATTGCAGGATATTCCATTACAGAAGAAGTTACTCCTACTTTGCTAGTAATCTCAGGATTATGAACGTCTTCAGTATTGTGAAGAAAACTACCTTTAAAATTATGATTTAAACCCAAAGTATGTCCAACCTCATGAAGAGTAAGTCTTATAATACTTTGCTCAACTATTTTAGGATCATTAACATTTAATGAATTAGCAAACATCACGCCTTCCTGAATCATGCTGGCTGATGTGCATTCATTCCCAGAATGTGCATTATTAAAAATTCCGTCAACATTTAATCTATTGGTCAAGTAGACCCATTCCAACATAATATCAGCTCCTATTATTTGACCCGTTCTAGGATTAGTAAAACTTGGTCCATAGCCTCCAAACGGAGGATTCGGAGACGAAGTCCATCTCAGGACGTTATATCTAATATCTCCAGCATCCCATGTTGCATCATCAGGTTGTACTTTTACTTGGATAGCATTTTTAAACCCTGCTTCTTCAAAAGCTATATTCCAAGCCAGAACACCTCTTTTAATATAATCTCTTAGTTCAAGAGGAGTGGTGTTCTCTATCCAAAAAACAATAGGTTTTATAGGCTCAGACAATATCTTCTCAGGTTCTTTCTTTTGAAGATCCCATTTTCCAATTAAATCCATATAAGGTGTGACATCTTTTGAAGAAAGATCAGTTACCCTGTCAGAAAAGTATCCGATTGATTGATCGGCTATTCTAGGCTCGAAATTATTATCAGGCATTTGTATAAAACTATAACGAACCTGAATACTAATATTTCTTGGATCAGCAATATCTTCTCCTTCATATCTACAAGGAGCATTTTCAATAACATGTTCAACTTCAAAGTCTGTATTTTGTTCGTAGTTATGAACACTCAATATTCTTGATTTTGTAGGACTTAGTTGACCAAATCTGCAGCTTGATGAATCATAATCATCATTTGAACCTATTGGTTTAATAGGGGTTAAATCTTCTGAGAGGAGTAGGCTAGTGATATTTACTAAATATTCATCTTTACCTTCATTTTTGCTAGAAATTGGCAGAACCTTAAAAGTAGAATCAGAAATATTAGTACCAGCAGATTTAGCTAACGCTGTTTCTTGGTTAAAAGCATAATTAGTTAGCACTCTAATAAATCTTAAATTATCTACATCTTTCTCAATTTTAAAAACACCATTATCTAAATAACTGCCTTTATTTCTTCTTGCTACAACGACACCATTTACGACATGAGAGAAGTAAATAAATTCTTTATTTAACTGATCTTTTTTTATTTTTAAGTAAACATCATTTGTTTTAGGGTCTTTAAAGCTCGTAAAAAATCCACTCAATTCTTCAAATTCCTCAACCATTTCTTCGATATAAACTTCCTTTTCTTCTTCTTTTATTTGGTCAGAAGATTCTTCATCTGTAAAAAGATATGGATTAAGTAGAAGCAATAATATTAATAGAGTCCTATCCGAAATCACTTTTAATTGGTTCATATTGTTATATTTCTAATTAATTTTTTTCCTTATTAATTCCTTATATAATAGAAATTAAGGAGCGCTACTATATCAGAATTAATGATGATTATTTAATAGCAGGATTTGATTATGCATGACTTACTTATAAAAAATGGCCTTATCTATGATGGTAAAGGAAGCAAAGCATTCTTTGCGGATGTTGCAGTAGACGGTGAAAAGATATCAAAAATTGGAAAGATAGAAGAAAAGGCTAAGAAGGTAATTGATGCCAAAGGTAAAATAGTTACTCCTGGGTTTGTAGATATACATACCCATTTTGATGGACAAGTTACGTGGGACCCTTATTTAAGATCATCCACTTATCATGGAGTAACAACAATAGTAACAGGAAACTGTGGAGTTGGTTTCTCGCCATGTAAACCAGAGCAGAGAGATTGGCTTATTGGCTTAATGGAAGGTGTCGAAGATATTCCAGGTACAGCTTTACATGAAGGTATAGACTGGGATTGGGAAACTTTTCCAGAATATTTAGACGCTTTAGAAAAAAAACCATTAGCTATTGATGTTGGAACCCAAATACCGCACGGGGCCGTAAGGGCTTATGTTATGGGTAAAAGGGGTATTGATCATGAACCTGCTACAGATCAGGAAATTTCAGAAATGAAAAGCATAGTCAAAGAAGCCATAGAAGCAGGAGCTTATGGATTTACTACATCTAGGACAGAAAAACATAGTGATGTAGAGGGAAGATTGACTCCAAGCATCACTGCACATAAAAAAGAATTAGTAGAAATATCAAAGTCTTTAGGTGAATTGAACCAAGGAGTTTTACAAGGTATATCTGATTTTTATAACTTTGAAGAAGAGTTCGATATATTCAAATCAATGTCTAAAGAATCTAAAAGACCCATCTCAATTACAGTAGAACAACAAGATGCGAGACCAGATTGGTGGCACCAGTTATTAGATGGGATTGAAGGAGCTCAAGAAGAAGGAATTCCTATGTATGGTCAGGTTCCTCCAAGGGCTACTGGAATACTTATGGGTTTAACGGCGACTTTAAACCCATTTCTTTTTTACCCCTCGTTTCAACAGATCTCTACTCTTCCTTTGGAAGAAAAAGTTAGGTTTTTGTCTGATCCTAAAAATAAACATAAGATTTTATCTGAAAAACCAGTCTCCATTAATCCTTTAGTTGATGAAATCGTAACCTCTTACAATAAAATGTTTAGATTGGGAGATCCTGCAAATTATGAACCGAATCCAGATAGTTCTTTTTTATCCGAAGCGAAAAAAGAAGGAAAAACTCCGCAAGAAGTAGCTTACGATATGATGTTAGAAAAGGATGGAAGGGCGCTCATTTATCATCCTCTTTTTAATTATCAGCCTGGCGATCTAAGTTTAGTAGAGAAAATGTTAAAACACCCATTTACTATTGCTGGTTTAGGTGACGCCGGAGCGCATTGTGGAGCAATTAGTGATGCCAGCTTTCCTACTACATTAATTCAACACTGGTCGAGAGATAGAGAGAGAGGGGACAGAATTCCTTTAGAAACTACCATAAAGATGCAAACCTCGGAAACAGCTCAACTTCTAGGAATTAATGATAGAGGAATTCTTGAAGAAGGT
>MDSV01195680.1_pt1 | contig 11210 bp, 9 predicted proteins | sample 810851 | NCBI WGS metagenome assembly MDSV01 (sample SAMN05326640, study PRJNA326480) | marine metagenome | isolation source: seawater | place: Atlantic Ocean: North East | collected 2012 | reverse complement strand
TAGACCATATCGCCGGATTATCGCCAGCTATTTCAATTGAACAGAAGACTACCAGTAAAAATCCGAGATCCACGGTTGGAACCGTAACCGAAGTCTATGATTATTTACGGTTGCTTTTTGCTAGAGCTGGAACCCCTTATAGCCCTGCTACTGGTCTTCCAATCCAGGCCCAGCAAGTGTCTGAAATGGTAGACAAAGTATTGACCCTAAATTTGAACACTCGGATTCATTTACTTGCTCCAATTGTTAGAGACCGCAAAGGAGAGTACCGGAAGGAGTTTTTAGAGCTTCGGAAAAAAGGTTTTCAGAGAGTTAAAGTGAATGGGGCTTATTTTGAATTGGAGACCCCCCCTGTTTTAGATAAAAAATATAGACATAACATAGATGTAATCGTGGATCGAATAGTAATTACAGATAACATAAAAGACCGATTAGCAGATAGCCTTCGAACCTGTTTGGATCTCGCTGATGGCATAGCAAAAATTGAAATTATCGAACAAGAAAATTCAGTGTTAAAGTATGTATTTTCGGAGAACTTTTCATGTCCAATTTCAGGATTTACCATTTCAGAGATTGAGCCTAGGTTATTTTCATTTAATGCTCCGTTTGGTGCATGTGTTGACTGTGATGGATTGGGACTTGAGACTTTCTTTGATGAAAACTTGATTGTTCCAGATAACTCACTGAGCCTATTGGAGGGAGCAATCTTTCCCTGGCTTAAAGGAAACTCTCCATATTTTCGTCAAACCCTCGAGTGCTTATCACAGCATTTTAACTTCGATCTTTCGATGCCGTGGCGACACTTAGAAAAAAAAGTACAGAATCTTATGCTGTTTGGAAGTGAAAATGAGAAAATAAATTTTCGTTATGATGAAGGTGGTCGGGTATATAATGTTACGCGGTCCTTTGAAGGAGTAATCCCTAATCTTCAGCGTAGATATGATGAAACAGAGAGCTCATGGGGCCGTGAGGAATTCTCCAGATATCGTTCTAACCGTTCGTGTAGTGCTTGTTCTGGCCATCGCCTGAATGAGCAGGCATTATCCATAAAAATTGGACGGTTACATATTGGTGATGTCGTAAATATGTCTATTGATAATGCTCTGGTTTGGATTAGAAGCGCCTCGAAGGAACTATCTGTTCAACAAGGGGTGATTGCAGCCTCTATAATAAAAGAAATAGAGGAGCGATTAGGATTCTTAGTTAACGTGGGTCTAACTTACCTGTCGCTAAGTCGGAATGCTGGAACCTTATCGGGTGGCGAAAGTCAAAGAATTCGTTTAGCTAGTCAAATTGGCTCTGGCCTTACAGGCGTTCTATACGTTCTTGACGAACCTTCAATTGGCTTACATCAAAGAGACAATGCCAGATTACTAATGACCTTGAAAAATCTTCGTGACCAAGGGAACAGTGTCTTAGTCGTTGAGCATGATGAGGAAGCAATCCGGGCTGCTGACTACGTATTTGATATCGGGCCGGGCGCTGGAACACACGGTGGATACGTTGTTGCCAGTGGCACTCCAAATCAAATTCTTAAGACATCTGGATCAATTACAGGTGAATTCCTTTCAGGAGTAAGATCAATACCTATTCCAAAATCGAGGCGGAAAGGAAATAAGAAATATATCGTAATTACAGATGCTTGTGGCAATAACTTAAAAAATGTTAGTGTATCTTTCCCTTTGGGAACCTTCACTTGTGTAACGGGTGTGTCTGGAGGAGGAAAATCTACATTGACAATTGAAACGTTGTTTAAATATGCGTCTATGAAATTAAATGGAGCTAATCAAACTCCTGCTAAGTGCAAATCTATTGATGGATTGGAACATTTAGACAAGGTGATTCAAATTGATCAATCTCCAATTGGACGAACTCCGAGATCTAATCCAGCAACTTATACGGGAGCTTTTACTCCAATAAGAGAGTGGTTTTCGGGGTTACCAGAGTCCGGCGTCCGAGGTTATACTGCTGGACGTTTTTCGTTTAATGTGAAAGGTGGACGATGCGAGGCATGTCAAGGTGATGGCCTCATTAAAATAGAGATGCACTTTCTTCCTGATGTTTATGTTACTTGCGACACCTGTAAAGGAAAACGCTACAATAGAGAGACACTAGAGGTAAAGTTCAAAAATAAAAGTATCGCGGATGTCTTGGATTTGACTGTTGAGGAAGCGGAGCAATTTTTTTCAGCAGTGCCTTCTGTTAGAGATAAAATGAAAACGTTGATGGAGGTTGGGCTTGGTTATATAAAAGTTGGACAACAAGCTACTACCTTGTCAGGAGGAGAAGCTCAGAGAGTAAAGCTTTCGAAAGAACTTGCCAAAAGATCAACAGGAAAAACAATTTACATTCTTGATGAACCAACCACAGGGTTGCACTTTGAAGACGTCCGCAAATTATTGGAAGTATTGCATAAGTTAGTAGACCAAGGGAATACAGTTATTGTGATAGAGCATAATCTTGATGTGGTAAAAACTGCGGATTACATTATTGATATTGGACCTGAGGGTGGTGATGGGGGAGGTGAAGTTGTAGCTGTTGGATCTCCCGAGAAAATAATTTCTGTCAACAAAAGTGTTACTGGCGAGTATCTAAAGGAATTAATTAAGTCAAACTCTGTTGCTGCTGAGTAATTATAAAGCTTGACGTTTCACTACTATTGTAGTTGCGTCAGATTAAAATTGTTTAGTCGGAGATTTCTCAATGAGAATCGGTCTTTATCCAGGTACATTTGATCCTTTAACTTTGGGTCATATTGATATAATTCGCCGGGCTTCCGGCTTAGTTGATCGGCTGGTGGTCGGTGTGGCTGTTAACATAGATAAACAAACCTTATTTTCTATCGATGAGCGTGCTCAGTTAATGCAGGTTCAGGTTGATAAACTTAGCCGGGAGTTAAATGTGAATATCATAATTCATAAGTTTGATAATCTGTTAATTGATTGTGCAAAAGATATCGGTGCATCTGTAATCTTTAGAGGATTGCGAGCAGTCTCTGATTTTGAATACGAGTTCCAAATGGTTGGGATGAATAGAGTTTTAAATGGCTCGATAGAGACAGTCTTTCTCATGGCGGATGTGAACCGACAAGCGATCGCGTCAAAATTAGTCAAAGAGATTTCAAGATTAGGCGGCACGATTGATAATTTTGTACCCAAAGAAGTAGCTTTGTTGATGGATAAAAAGTATAAAAAATAAAATTTGTAAACTCGAAGGAAAGTTGATGGCAGAAAAAGATCCAAAGATCCTAGAAATAGAATTAAAAGATGGTTTAGTTGAAATTTCATTATTATCCGAGATAGCCCCTAACCATGTTCAACGTATTATCAAGCTGTCTGAGGAAGGTCATTATAATAATGTTGCGTTCCATCGAGTAATTGATGGTTTCATGGCTCAGACCGGCGACGTCGAATTTGGAAATACAAAAAAAGGTTGGAATAAATCTCGTGCTGGCACGGGGGGTTCAAAAGAACCAAATTTGAAAGCAGAATTTTCTAAAATTCCATTCGACAGAGGTGCTCTAGGTATGGCTCGTGCACAAGACCCAAACTCCGCTAATAGTCAATTTTTCATTATGTTTGAAGCGGGTCATTTCCTAAATGGACAGTATACGTTGTTTGGTCAAGTTACCAAGGGTATGGAATTTGTCGATAAAATTACTAGAGGAGATCAATCTAATAATGGATCAGTCGATGAGCCAGATATAATGATGAATGTTAAAATAAAATGATAAAATTTTTCATACAAATAAAAAGTTTAATTATTCGGTTCAGATCCTTTAGCTTTTATTCGATCGTGTGTTTTTGTCTTGCATCTGTCTCCTTTGCTGGAGATGTATTGCGTTTAAATGTAAATGGAAAAAATTCTGGTGTTGTTGATATTCTATTAAACACTAAGCAGGCCCCTGAGCACGTAAAACGAATAAAAATTTTGACCGGTGAAAAACAGTATGATGGTGTCGTTTTTCATCGAGTAATAGCTGGTTTTATGGCCCAGACTGGTGACGTAAAATTTGGAAATATAAATACCTTTGACTCAAGTTTGGTTGGTATGGGAGGATCGGATTACCCTATGCTGAAAGCAGAGTTTTCGAACTTGGAATTTCGTCGAGGAACGGTTGGGATGGCTCGTTCACGAGATCCAAATTCTGCAAACAGTCAGTTCTTTATCATGTTTGAACCTGCACCTCATTTGGATGGTAAATATACTGTAATTGGCGAAGTTATCAATGGAATTGATACTGTACTTAACATCAAAAAAGGTTCTGCGGCGAACAACGGTGCAGTCGTCTCACCCGACTACATACTTACCGCTGAAATTATCAAAATTGAAGACAAGTAATTACTTTTAACTTATTCTAGATTTTGAATTTTATCAACGCATGGCGTTTTCTCCCGACTGAAAGTTTAATTACGTTAAGATCAGTGATCTCCGATAGACGAGACGCGTTATCAGTAAATTTCACGTTATTGACTTTTGCACTGCCGCTGGCGATCAGCCTTTTTACTTCCTTTCCAGAACTGGCAAGGCCAGCTTTTATAAACAATTGGCCTATTGTAATGTTGTTTTCAAAATCAGCTTTATTCAATGTAGTGGTAGGTAAGGAATCGCCAAACTCACCTTCTTGGAAGACCTTTTTGGCTGTGATTTTTGCTTTTTCTGCCGCCGCTCTACCATGACATAGGGCTGTAACCTCTGTAGCCAAATATTCTTTCGCTCTATTAACTTCTTTAAATTCGAGAGTTTCAATACTAAGGCATTCTTCTAGAGGTATTTCAGTGAAGAGCTTCATGAATCTACTTACGTCACGATCCTCCGTATTTCTCCAAAATTGCCAAAATTGGTATGGCGAAGTCAGCTCTGAGTTGAGCCAGACCGCACCATTTTGAGTTTTCCCCATTTTTTGTCCTGAAGAAGTTGAAAGCAAAGGGCAAGTCATCCCAAAAACCTGTTTATCTATTGCTCGTCGAGTAAGATCGATACCGTTCACAATGTTTCCCCATTGGTCAGACCCGCCGAGCTGCAAGCGACAATTAAATCTTTTATTTAACTCAAGAAAATCATACGCTTGTAAGATCATATAATTGAATTCTAAGAAAGAGAGTGATTGCTCTCTGTCAATCCGAGACTTCACAGAATCGAAGGCTAGCATTCTATTTACTGAAAAGTGCTTACCTATTGTTCGAAGAAAGTTAAGGTAGTTAATATTTTCTAACCAGTCAGAGTTGTTAACCATAATTGCTTTATTTGGTATTTTTTCATAACGAATATATTGAGTAAAAACGGCTTTGAGGCTCTCAATATTTTTTGAAATTTCATCCTCTCCTAAAAGTGGTCGGTCTTCGGATCTAAAAGAAGGATCGCCAACTTTTGTTGTTCCTCCACCGATCAACGTAATCGGTTGATGACCGCATTTCTGAAGCCACCTGAGCATCATAATTGGAACAAGGTGGCCAACATGAAGGCTGGTGGCGGTAGCATCATATCCGATATATGCGACAACGTTTTCAGAATTAAATATTTTATCTAAGTTTGATAGATCAGTGCTATCTTGGATGAAGCCACGCTCGTTCATTACTTTTATAAATTCACTTTTTGGTTCAAAACGCATATTTTTTCCTAAAGCAATGTTATCGACTCTTCTCAGTCATTCTCTGTCTAACGTAAGCATCAACTTTATTAATCATTAAATCTACTTTTGGTTCAAAAAAATGATTTGCACCATCTATCGTTTCGTGAGTAATTGTTATTCCCTTCTGAAGTTTAAGTTTTTCAGCAAGTATTTCGACTTCCTCTGGCGGAACGATCTTGTCCGCAGTTCCATTTATTAGTAGCCCAGACGACGGACAGGGTGCTAGAAAACCAAAATCGTGGTTATTGGCTGGTGGGGCTGCAGCGATAAAACCAGTGACTTCGGGCCTTCGCATCAATAATTGCATTGCGATCCATGCTCCGAATGAAAATCCTGCGACCCAACAAGATTTAGCATTTGGTATCTGGTTCTGAAGATAGTCTAGGGCCGCAGCTGCATCTGAAAGTTCGCCGACACCATGGTCAAATTCTCCTTGGCTTCGACCAACACCTCTGAAGTTGAAACGTAAGCAGGTGAACCCCATTTTAAAAAAGGCATAGTGCATATTATAAACTACTTTGTTGTTCATTGTACCCCCTAAATTTGATTGGGGGTGCAAAATAATTGCGATTGGGGCATCATCATTTTTTTGTGGATGAAAACGTCCTTCTAAACGGCCCTCTGGACCAGGAAAAATTACCTCGGGCATGTTACGCTCCAGTTACAGCATTGCTTGACCAAATTAGTATCATAGTTTAGAAAGATTCTAAAGTTATACTGTTGTGATGTATTGGGTGCATAGCCAGTTAAATCAATTTCGTCAACTATCTGTTAGGAAAAACTACAATGAAGTTAAGTACAAGGGGTAGATATGCTATGGTTGCTCTTGTGGATTTGGTTCAGAATGGGGAAGGACGATTAGTGACACTGGTTGAAATTTCAGAGCGCCAAGGAATTTCCTTAGCTTATCTAGAGCAATTATTTGTTAAACTTCGGAGGGCAAAAATTGTGAAGTCTGTTAGGGGTCCTAGCGGTGGTTATGAAATGATGCGTTCAGCTGAAAATGTTCGCATATCAGAAATTCTTTATGCGGTTGATGAGGGCATGAATGCAATGGCCTTAGGGGGAGGAGCCTCGGTTGTAAATAGTGATACTTCTGCTCACAAATTAGCAGATAAATTGTGGGAGCAATTATCAGCAAATGTTTATGTTTTCCTTCATCAGACTCGCTTGTCTGATATTTTGTTTGAGCAGATGGTTCCTTGTCCGGCGGTTCCTTCATTTGTTGAATTGGTAGATGAATGAGCTCTGAAAGAATTTATTTAGATTACAACGCTACGACGCCATTAAATGAGCCTTGTAAAAAAGCTATGATTGAAACTATGGCGCTTTGTGGGAATGCAAGTGCGGTTCATGCGGAGGGTAGGCGTGCAAGGTCTTTGATAGAAATAGCAAGAGAACAAGTTGCAGTTGCGATTGATTGCAAACCTGAGAATCTTATCTTCACATCTGGAGCATCCGAAGGTGCCTCCTTACTGTTAAGAGAAAAAAATATTTCGTGTGCTGAAGTTGAGCACCCATGTGTCAGTCATTGGTGTGATAAAATACTTAAGGTTTCAAGAAAGGGAAAAATTCGAACAACCAATTTGACGAAAAATGCTGTGCAGCTGGCGAACTCGGAAACTGGTGTGCTGCAGCCAGCCAAAGAAGGACTGTATATGAGTGATATTGTTCAGCTAGTTGGAAAGGTTAAATTTTCTTTTGAATCCTCTGGTATTAGATCGGCAATTATTGCAGCCCATAAGTTTGGTGGACCTCAGGGAATAGGAGCCGTCATCGCTAAGACTGACGTTGAGATCAGTCCTCAGATTATCGGTGGAGGGCAAGAAAAAGGGTACCGGTCTGGAACCGAAAGTTTAGCCTCAATCGTTGGTTTGGGAGCTGCGATAAAATTCGCAAAAATACAACTTGATGATGGTGTTTGGGCAAAAGTTGAAGAATTACGAAATTTATTTGAAGATGAGCTTGCAAATAGCTCTCCGAGAACTATTTTCGTAGGTAAGGAAGGTTCGCGTTTGCCGAATACGTCTTGCTTTATTACTCCTGGGTGGCCCGGAGATATGCAAGTAATGCAGATGGATATTTCGGGGTTTTCAGTATCGGCAGGTTCAGCCTGTTCAAGTGGTAAAGTAACGAAGAGCAGCACTCTAAATGCAATGGGTTACGGCAAAGAGCAAGCGGAATGTAGTGTTAGGGTGTCGATAGGTACTAAGACAACAAAAAGGGAAATTCAGGCATTCGTTAAAGAGTGGACACGTGTCTATCTTGACCGTGATAGACGAGTTGCTTAATTTTACTGGTAAAAAATTGAAAGGGAAAAAAGGTGAATGATGCAAGCGCTTGATGAAACATTTAGAGAAGGGGTCGATGTTGAAACTGTTAAAACAGTTAAATCAGTCGGTGAACAGTATAAATATGGCTTCGTTACAGAAATTAAAACTGATTTTGCCCCAAAGGGAATTTCCGAGGATATAGTTAGGTTGATCTCGCAAAAGAACAGTGAACCAAATTGGATGACCGATTGGAGATTAAATGCTTACCGCCGATGGGTCAAATTAGAGGAACCAGATTGGGCAATGATTAAGCATCCGCCGATTGACTATCAAGATTTGTACTATTACGCAAAACCGGAATCCATGAAAGAAAAGCCAAAGTCGTTAGATGAAGTGGACCCAAAGTTATTAGAAACTTACAACAAGTTAGGAATCCCGCTTAGAGAACAAATTCAACTAGCGGGAGTTCAGTCTGATGAAGTCGGCGGAGAAGATTTTACGAAAAAAAAAGTAGCTGTAGATGCTGTTTTTGATAGTGTCTCGGTCGGAACTACTTTTAGAAAAGAACTGGCTGAGGCTGGCGTTATTTTTTGCTCTATTACAGAAGCAATTAATGACTATCCAGAATTAGTAAAAAAATACTTGGGGTCTGTAGTTCCTACATCTGACAATTTTTTTGCAACTTTGAACTCGGCTGTTTTTTCTGCTGGGTCGTTTGTGTACATCCCAAAAGGTGTAAAGTGTCCGATGGAGCTTTCCACTTATTTTAGAATTAATGCTGAGAACACTGGGCAATTTGAGAGAACTCTAATAATTGCGGATGAAGGCTCATCTGTTAGTTATTTGGAAGGTTGTACCGCTCCCATGCGTGATGAAAACCAATTACATGCAGCGGTCGTCGAACTAGTGATACTAGAAGATGCTGAGATTAAATATTCGACTGTTCAAAATTGGTATCCGGGTGACGAGCATGGTAAAGGTGGCATTTACAACTTTGTAACGAAAAGAGCAGATTGCCGTGGAAATAGATCAAAGGTGATGTGGACACAGGTTGAAACAGGGTCGGCTATAACATGGAAATATCCATCATGTATTCTTCGAGGGGATGAAAGCCAAGGAGAATTTTACTCGATAGCAATAGCTAACAACATGCAGCAAGCGGACACTGGGACAAAAATGGTTCACCTAGGAAAGTCAACAAAGAGTAGAATAGTGTCAAAAGGTATTTCCGCAGGAAAGGCGCAAAATACTTATCGAGGGTTGGTATCGATACATCCGAAGTCGAAAAATAGCAGAAACTACACTCAATGCGATAGCTTGCTAATTGGTGATAAGTGTGGAGCTCACACGGTTCCTTACATTGAGGTCAGGAATAATTCAGCGCGGGTAGAGCACGAGGCTACGACATCAAAAGTGGATGAAGATCAGTTATTTTATTGTAGACAGAGAGGCGTTGGAGAAGAAGAGGCAGTTGCCTTGGTGGTTAATGGTTTTTGCAAAGAAGTTTTGCAGGCGTTACCAATGGAGTTCGCGATGGAAGCTCAAAAGCTTGTCGCAATATCATTAGAAGGTTCGGTAGGTTAATTTGAGGTATCATGAATGTTAGAAATTAAAGATTTATGTGTTAGATTAGAAGATGAAAAAAAGGAAATTTTGAAGGGTGTCAACCTTACGATTAAGTCTGGAGAAGTACACGCGATCATGGGACCTAACGGTTCTGGAAAGTCAACCATGTCGTATGTGCTGGCAGGAAAGCCGGGATACGAAGTTACCTCAGGAACTATTAGTCTGAACGGAACCAATATTCTGGGTATGGAGCCAGAAGAAAGAGCCGCTATAGGTCTCTTTTTGGCCTTTCAATATCCCATTGAAATTCCTGGGGTTGGAAATATGACTTTTTTGAGAACTGCTCTAAATTCACAAAAAAAGCTGAGAAATGAAGCAGAGTTGAATGCGGCTGAGTTTTTAAAGTTGGTTAAAGAGCAAGCTAAACTTTTGAATATAGATACCGAAATGTTGAAGAGACATGTAAATGTTGGATTTTCTGGTGGAGAGAAAAAGCGAAATGAAATTTTGCAGATGGCAATGTTAGAACCTAAAATGTGTATTTTGGATGAGACTGATAGTGGGCTTGATGTTGATGCGATGAAACTCGTTGCTAAGGGAGTTAACGCATTAAGAAATAAGAACCGTTCTTTTCTCGTAATTACGCATTATCAGAGATTATTAGATCATATTATCCCTGATATTGTTCATATAATGGCCGATGGAAAAATAAGGAAGACTGGCGGTGCAGAATTAGCCATAGCCGTTGAAAATAATGGTTATTCTAATCTTAATGAGATAGCGTAGATATGGAAAGAAATATCTCCAAACGTGTTCGGTATGCAAATGATCTAATGGATTTGAAGTATCGGCAAAGTGATTCTAATAATGTGTTAATGCCTGCTCGAGAGCGAGCGGGCGTACGATTCAAGGCTGCTGGTATACCGTTGGCAAAGGATGAGTATTGGAAATTTAGCTCGCCTGAAAGATTCACATCTCCAGAATTGATACACAAAAAAAAGGTAAATAGCGAGGAAGGGTCCATTGACCGAAATACCGAGGATATACATATTGTGTTTTTAAACGGTGCCCTCGATGAAAAGCTATCTAATTTTAACCGTTCTGCTAACGAGCTTGAGGTAGTTAGCATGAGTGATGAGTGCCTTGCCGATCACCCGTGGGTAGGAAAGCTTTATGCTGAGTTGGAAGCTGCAAGTCACAAACAAATCAATAGGCCGCTGGCCGCTTTTAATAGTGCGTGTGCTACTGGGGGAGTATTCGTAAGAGTAAAACAGAGCACTAAGAAACGATTAGTTATTCATTATCGTGGGACGAAACCGATGTCTGAATCGATAATCCATAATTTGGTAAAGCTTGAAGCTAATACTAGTTTAATTCTTGTCGAAAAGGGAGAGGGAGCCTGTCGTTCAAGTCGGGTAACTGAAATTGACTTGGGTAGTAATGCGGTTTTGAACCACATCCGTTTTTTTGGCAATAATGTTTCGTCTGACTTACTCACACAAATTTTTGTGAGGCAGGCGTTTAAAAGCTGCTATAATCAGTTTTCCTTGGTTTTAAATTGCGAATTTATTCGAAATGAATCTTTTATCTCGCTAGAGGGTGAGGAGGCAAAGGTTTCTTTGTCAGGCGCAGCATTGGCGACAGATACGAATTTGCAAGATGATACAATTTTCATTGCACACCGGAAGCGAGATTGTGAAAGCCGTCAAGTATTTAAAAAAGTGCTTAAAAATGAAGCC
>MDSV01115923.1_pt1 | contig 11210 bp, 13 predicted proteins | sample 810851 | NCBI WGS metagenome assembly MDSV01 (sample SAMN05326640, study PRJNA326480) | marine metagenome | isolation source: seawater | place: Atlantic Ocean: North East | collected 2012 | reverse complement strand
TATTATACTTACAAGCATGGTACGTTTTATGTATAAAATATTAATATTAAATTTAAAACTTAAATTTTCCTATTTAGATGAAAAAAGATAATTTGGTTATTTTTATGCCCTCTATAGAGGGAGGGGGAGTTGAAAAAAATTTGTTTATAATAGCAAATTACCTCTCCAGTAAAATTGAGGGTATTAAGTTAATTACAACATCAACAGAATTTTCTCACAAATTTAAAAATATTCATACTGTAAAACCATGGTTTAGTTTCATTAAATTAAATAGCAGAAAAATTAAATACTTCATATGTTTAGTAGAACTTTTAAAAATGATGATTTGTGGAAAAAAATTTACTGTTTTTTCATTTCAAGCAAATTTGTATTGCATCATTATATGTAAAATTTTTAATAAAAAAATCATAATTAGATCTAATTCTTCACCCTCTGGATGGTCTAAAAATTTTATTAAAAGAAAAATATTCAAACTTGTACTTAAAAGTGCTGATAAAATTATTGTGAATAGTTACGATTTTAAAAAACAATTTAAATCGATGTTTAATTTAAAAGTTAAATGTATTTACAACCCCCTTAATAAAATTGAAATAATAAGATTATCAAAACAAAAGATTTATTTTCCTTTCTTTAAGAAAGATAATAAAATTCTTAAGATAATAACTATAGGTAGATTTACTGATCAAAAAGATCACATGACACTTCTTAAAGCAGTAAATTTAATTAAAAATGAAATTAATTTTAGGTTATTAATAATTGGCAGAGGTGTTAATGAAAGTTTAATGAAAAATTATATTATTAATGAAGAATTAAACAAAAATATTAAAATTTTAAATTTTCAAAAAAACCCTTTTAAGTATTTGAAGTTAGCAGATTTATTTGTTTTAACTTCAAAATTTGAAGGTTTGCCTAATGTGCTTTTAGAAGCAAGTACACTGAAAAAATTTATAATTTCTTCTAATTGTCCTACTGGTCCAAAAGAAATTTTATTGAATGGTAATGGTGGTTCTTTATTTAAAGTGGGCAATTACAAAGAATTATCAAAAAAAATTATAGAATTTAAAAAAAATAAAAATAAAATGAAAAAAAAGGTAAATTTAAATTATAATAATTTATTTAGATTTAATTATGATAATAATTTAAAAAAATATTTGACTGAAATTAATAATATAATTAAATAACTAGATTGAAAAAATATTTTAAAGCATCAATTATTATTACAGCAGAAAATCAAGAAAAATATATTGAACGAGCCATAAATTCTTGTTTAAAACAAACAATCGGAAATATAGAAATAATTGTAGCTTTTAGTAGGCTTAAAAACATTGCAACTTTAAAAGAAAAATTTTTTTTTGATAATGTAACTTTTCTTCGAGTCAACAAAAAATACAAAACTAAAACTCAAGATCAACTTCACAAAATTTATAAAAGTTTACTAATAGCAAAAGGTAATTATATATTTTTAATGGATGGAGATGATGCATTTAAAAAAGATAAAATAAAAAAAAATTTTGGATTAATAAAAAATAAAAATATTTTACTTCTCGATAATTTTGAAACAATAAATGACGTAACAAAAAAAATTAAAATTAATACAATGGTTAAAAAAAACAAGTTATACCAATACTTTATTAACCCTTGGCCAAAAAATTTTTGTACCAGCTGTATTTCATTAAATAAGAGAATATTGCTAAATTTTTTTAAAAAAATTAAAATTGAAAAATATGAATATCTTGCTATTGATGCGCTATTAGTAATCTACTTCGATACTCAATCAAAATTAGTTAAAAATAAACAAATATTAACAAAAAAATATTTTGTTGAAAATTCTGTTGATAGTTTTTTTTTAGGCTTTTTTAATAAATTTTATTGGCTAAGAAGACTAGAACAACATAATTATTACAATCAAATAACTAATAAAAAAGATTTAAATTTAGATATGATTTTAACAAGAATGATTTGTTTTTTTTTTAAAAAAAAACTTTAATTCAAAATTATTTTTTCTAAAATTTTAAAATGTTTAAATTTTGTAAATAAGTGTGATTTTTTTTTTACAAATAGTTTTTTTTCATAAATTTCTTTAGAATTTAATTTATTTAGTAATTCAAAACTTTCGATAAAATTATTTTTATTAGATACTTGATACAAGACGCCACCTAGATTATTTTCTAATATTTCTGAAGGTCCATTTTTACAATTGCTAGATAAAATTAAAGTATTACAAGCTGCTGCTTCTAGTAAAACCCAACCCGGATCTTCCCATAACGAGCTTAAAACAAAAAATTTTGCTCTAGATAAATATTTAAAAATATTTTCTTTAAATCCAAGTAAAAAAACTTTTTCTTTTAGATTTTTCTTAATTATCATATTTTTCAAAATATTTTTTTCTTCACCTTCACCTAATATCACTAATTTTAGATTTTGATATTTATTGCTTAATTCAGAAAAACAGTTCAATAAAAATTGAAAATTTTTTTGTTTCGTCAATCTTCCAACAGACAAAATAAAATCTCCATTTTTCAAAAAATCTTCAATCTCTTCGCTTTTACAACTATTTATTTTTTTTATATCGATTACAGGATCTCTCAATACTTTAATTTTATGCTCATCGAATAAATTTAATGCTTTTAAATGTTCATAGGTAGATACAGTGGGCGTTGTTATTTTAAACAGAGACCTATTACTAAATTTCCAATAAGTTTTTCTAAAAAAATTTAATTTAGGTAATCCTGATATTCTTAAAATAAATTTAGTATTAAATGAAAAGATATTAGCAATTAAAATTGGCAGAGATGTTATTAAATGGCAAATAAAGAAATCTGGCTCATTTTTTTTCAAAATTCTATAAAGTGGAAAAAATGAAAGTAAAAAAATTATTATAAAAGAAATTCTACTAATCAAATAACCATTTTTTGGTAAATATTTAAAATAATTAAAAGAGTAAAGTTTTATTATTCTAATTTTATTTTTTAAAATAAAATCCCTATGATTTTCAAATTCTCCACACGCATCTATAATAACTGGATCATATTTATTTGAATATTTCTTTAAGCTTATTGCCGAATGTATTACAGCTGATGTAGTAGCCACATTAGTTAAAAATGGTGACCAATAATAAATTAATTTCATTAATATCAAATATATATATATTATTTTTAATTTTATGATTAATAAAAAAAATTATACATCAAATATTATTGGCTTTAATAATTTAATTAACAAAATCATCAAAAAAAATCGCGAAAAAATTTTTCAAATCTTTGAGGAACACATAGAATATAATAAAAAATCAAAAATTTTAGACGTGGGAACAACGCCAATACTTGAACCTCATGAAAATATGATCTTTTATCAATATAGATTTAAAAATCAAATTACAGGCTTTTCAAATCAAAATTGTGATATTTTAAAAAAAAGATTCAGAAAAAATAAGTTTTTAATTGGTAACGCAAAATCAATGAGAATAAAAAATTCATCTTACGATATTGTGCACTGTTCAGCAACTATTGAGCATGTGGGCAGTTTTGTTAATCAAACTAAATTAGTTTCAGAGTTATTTAGAGTTGCTAAAAAATATGTTTTTATCACAACTCCAAATAGAAATTTTCCAATAGAGCTACATACTCGGATACCATTAATACATTTACTTCCAATTAAAATTTTCAGATGGATTTTGAAATTATTTAATCTTACATTTTTTTCTAAAGAAGAAAACTTGAATCTTCTTAATACAAAAGATTTATTAAAAATTTGTAAAAAAAACAAAATTAAAAATTTTAAGATTTTTTATAACAAACTATTTTTTTTAAATTCTAATATAATTTTAATTTTAAAAAAATAATTATATAAATTCTCCGAATTTTTTAAACCAATTGTATGTTTTTTTTGTACCTTTTTTTATTTTTACAAATTTAAAATTTTTTCCAACTTTATTTAAAACTTTTGAATTATCTCCATAAGTTTTATAAACTTCTAATTTATTAACTGGAACATTTTTAATTTTTTTAAAACTAGTAAATTTTTTTAATTCTTTAATGATGAGCGCTACTTTCACCGGCTTGGATGAACAAATATTATAAATCTCGAATTGTTTTTTTTGTTGAATATTAGTAATTTTAAGAATTAATTTAATTGCAGAATGAATATAAGTGAAATCTCTATAATGATCTCCTTTATTATTTAATTCAAAAATCTTATTTTTTTTTGAGCATTCTAAAAATTTTAGAATCAACATATCAGGTCTGCCCCATTCTCCATAAATAGTAAATAATCTTAAACCTAAAACTTTTATTTTGGTATTTCTTAATTTTTTGATTACATAATTTTCATTAAATCTTTTTGTTCTAGCATATAAATTTTTTGGATTTAATTTTGATTTCTCTGAAACAGGAAATTTTTTTGCATCTCCATAAATTGAACTTGATGAGGCATAAATAAACTTTGATGGATTTTTTTCTTTGACAACTTTTAAAAAATTCACGAAACCTGTTTTATTACTATGAATGTAAGATTTTGGATTTTGTACTGAATATCTAACACCTGCTTGGGCAGCGAAATGAAATATTAGATCTATATCGACTTTCTTAAGTTTTTTAATAATCTTAGAATAATGATTTATGTCACTTTTAATAAAATTAAAATTTTTGTTCTTGTTTAATATAACTATTCTTTTTTTTTTAATTTTTGTGAATAATAATTATTTAAGTTATCAATACCAAAAACTGTACTTTTTTTTGATTTAAGTAATTTTTGAGCTAGAGAAAAACCAATAAAACCAGCAGCTCCAGTAATTAAAATATTCATTTTTTTATCTTGTAATTTTTGATAAGCATTAATTTTTAAAATTTATACCATGAAAATATCTATCATTATTCCAGTTTTTAATGAAAGCAATACAATAATCAAAATACTTGAAAAAATTCATTATCAAAAAAAAAATAAAAATTATTCATTTGAAATTATTATTATAAACGATGGATCAACAGATAATACATTATCAATAATTGAAGAAAACAAAAATTTATATGACAAATTAGTCAATGTTGAGAATAATCAAGGTAAAGGTAATGCATTAAATTTAGGATTTAAACAAGCAACTGGTCAAATAATTTTAATTCAGGATGCAGATTTGGAATATGAACCTTCAGATTATGAAAAACTTCTTCTTCCATTTGAAAAATTTGATGCAGATGTGGTTTTTGGATCTAGGTTCAAATCTTCAGAAATGAATAGAGTTTTATTTTTTTGGCATTCAATTGCTAATAGAATAATTACTTTATTTTCTAATATTTTTTCAGATTTAAATTTAACTGATGTAGAAACAGGGTACAAACTTTTTAAAAAAAGTTTAATTGATAAAATTAACCTAAAAGAAAAAAGATTTGGTATCGAAATTGAGATTACGCACAAAATATCAAATTTAATTCCAAAACCAAAAATTTTTGAAGTTGGAATTAATTACAATGGTAGAACATATGCTGAAGGAAAGAAAATAGGTATCAAAGATGCTTTTGCAGCTATATATTGTATTTTAAAATATGGTCTTTTAAGAAAATAATAAAATGAAAATAAATTTCGCAATCAAGAAATTTAAAAAAACTACTACCTCAAAAAAATTACATTCATTTGTACTAAGTGACTTAAAAAACTATTCAAATATTAAAATTTTAGAATTCGGAGTTGATAAAGGTATTTCAACATCATTATTTTTAAAAATTTGTGAAAAAAAAAATGGAAAACTTGTTTCAGTAGATACAATTAATTACAAAAAATTATTTGATCATTCGAAGTGGAAATTTATCCATGGGAGAGATGATAATTTTAAAAAAGTCAAAAAGGAAATTAAACAACAATTTGATATTATTTTTCTTGACACAGAACATACTGCTAAACATGTGGAAAAAATTATTTACCTTTATTTTAAAAAATTAAAAAAAAATGGTCTTTTTATTATTGATGATATTTCATGGTTACCCTATACAAAAAATGAATATAGAGACAGTGAGTGGGTTGAAAATAACAATAAAAATACATTTATAAAAATTTTAGAAATTTTTAATTCAAATAAAAAAAATTTAGAGCTTAGTTTTACATTTCTGCATAGTGGAATGGCAAAAATAAAAAAATTAAATAATAAAAAACTTAACTACCCAAAAAAAATTTTTTCAAGAGAAAAAAATATTAGAAATATTATTAGAAATCTTAAGAGCTAATTTCTATTGATCATATAATTTATACTAAAAACTATCATCAGCAAATTAAAACCTATTATTTCAAAAATCAGTCTATCTACGGAAGTTTTCAAGTGAAATTCAAGTGGGAAGGAGGTCAATATATAAGCTCCAAAGATAATTATTATTCCAAGAATAAAGTTTAGCGAATAAAACATGATAAATTTATTTTCTTTATTTTTAATAAGTAAAAATATTATTGAAAACAAAATTACAAAAATTAGAGGATTTTTTGCAAATCCAACAATTAAGTAAAAAATTATTTCAAATATTCTAGTTATTGTGAACTTGCTTAAAGCTAAACTTAAATTTAAAGATTCATAGTTACCTTTTTGTAGATCAAACTCTAGACCAAAAAATTTGAATAGAAAATATCTTGCGAGAATTAAAAAAAATACACATGAAATAAAAATTAATTTTGTCCTATTTTTAAAATCAAAACAAAAAATTAAGATAAACATAAACAATAATGAAAATATAAAAGCTTCATTTTTAATCCAAAAAATAATAAATCCAGATACAAAAAGTAAAATTAAATCAATATTTTTTTTATTTTGAATCCAATCAAAACTGATAATAGATAAAATAATTGCATATGAAAATACCACTATTTCCTGATATCCATTAAACAAATTATAATTAAAAAGTATTAATAAAATTATGATTGAGATTAAAGATTGAAATAAAATTTTTGAGTCAATCTTTTCTGATAAAGAAAATACTGAAAGACAAAATAAATATATGTAAAAAATTCTACCAAAATACTCAAATTTCAAAAATGATATTTCTGAAAAAATAGCCCATAAATATGATCCAAAATATGGATAATCAGGTCTAGTCAAATTTTTAAGATTATCGATACCTGCTCCTTGAATGAAATTAAGTGCTCTCGGATACCAATAATTTTGAGCATCCCAACCAAGTTTGAGATTAAATAAAACATTTATAGAAAAAATAAATAATATAACTGAAAAAAATAATATCCTATTTAATAACAAAACGTTTTTTTTCCAATCAATAAATAAATAAATTAAATTTATTATAAAAATAAAAAAAATAAATAATAATAAATATTTTAAATCTAAATTAAAAAAACTGAATAATAAAATTATAAATGAAAGAATTACAAATCCTTTTACAGAAGAAATATAAAAATTTTCTGAAAGTTTTTTTCTTATAAAGTAAGGATAAGTATTTAAAGTTATTAGAAAAAAAATATGAAATATCAAATATATTATTTCTTTCATTTATTCCTCAATAAAAGACAATTCTCATAACTTTCTAAAATTTCAAATTTGTTTAAGTTTATTAAATGAGATTGGATTAGATTTAAATTTTTAAGATTTATTTCTTTTTGTGATTCGGATGACATTTTTACTAATATTTTTCCATTATAAAAAATATCTTCAATTTCTTTATTATCTAATATTATCTCATTATAACCTTTAACAATTTTAGACTTCTTTTTCGTAATAAGCTTTGTTTGTCCATACATTTCTGAAAAAATGGAAATTTCTACATTCTCATCTTTATTAAGTTCAAAGATATCAAAAGTAATTTTTTCTAATTTATTTAGTGTTTTAAAACTTTTTTGACTTAAGAAGGAATTTTTATTTAAGATATCAAAGTTTATTTCGTTTATATTGTCATATCCTAAAACAATTAATCTATTTGATGTGTATTTTTCTGTTGTATAATCTTTAAAAAGCCATTCTGAATTTGGTGAAATAAAAAAATTTTTAATTTCTACATTACCTAAATCTGGATATTTATTTTTCAGAAAATTTAAAAAACCTAAGGATTCTTCCCCACAGTATTCATAACTTTTTGTAAATCTTTCATTATAATTAAAACTTATAATATTATTTATTTTTTTAAAAGTTTCAAATAATTGTAAAATCAAAATAACCAATAAAATAATGATGAAAAAACTTAATTTATCTTTTGTTATTTCGTTAAAATTTTTAATCATGATTTTAAGAATTTTTTATTATGCTTTATAATTTTATAAATAATTATTATCAGAATTAAAAATATATTTTGTTTATTATCATATCTAATTTTGATTTCTTCAAAAAATAATTTTCTAAAAGGTATTGTACTTGAAAAGCCACCTCTTCTAAATATTCCAACTACTTCATTTTTTTTAGTAGCCATACCTTTCATCTTCATTTTTACAATCATTCTATAAAAATAATCATAATCAGCATGATATCTATATTTTAAATTATATAATCCTACTTTTTTTGCAGATGTTTTTTTTATAAAAAAACCTGTTGAATGACTCGAATAAAAACCCCAGCTATAACCTATTTTTTCAGGTTTATAACCATGAAGTATTCCCCAGTGTTTTTTTACACTTCCGAAAAAAAAATCTAACTCAGGTCTTTTCTTAATATATTTTGATATTATTTGTAGAGCGCTATTAGTATAAACATCATCAGAATTAATAATTCCTATATAATTTCCTCTTGCTAACTTCATTCCCTTATTGAATGCATCATAAATTCCTTTGTCTTTTTCACTTACCCAGTAAGAAATTTTATTTGAATATTTTTTAATAATACTTAAAGTTTTGTCTGATGACCCACCATCGATTATAATATATTCGTAATTTTTCTCTTTTTGTTTTAAAACACTTTTAATTGTATTTTCTATGTATTTTTCTCCATTAAGTACTACTGTTACGATGGATAGCAATGGTTTTAAGTAATTTTTTTTTTTTAGTCTTTTTCCACCATGAATAAAAGATTTGTTTTTTTTTTTTCTTATCTTATTTAAAGAATTAAAGTTTTTCATCTATTATTGATTTTACAATTTCTTTCTTAAGTTCATTATAATTTTTTGAATTTATAACAAAAGACTTTGATATTTTTTTTTTCACTTGATTAAATATGTTTTCTGAGTTTTGATAGAAACTGTGTAAATTATTCTCATATTTTTTAATTTCTTCTAAATTTTTTTGGCTTCTTAGTCGTTCTAAGCAAATTTCAGGATTTTCATTAACTAAAATTAATATATCTGGTTTCGGGCAGTGCAATAAATATTCATCCACAAATGTCTTATTATTATTTGTAATAATAAAACTATTTAACCTGTGAATAAATCCTTCTGAATCCATAACAATTTGATCTTTTTTGTTCATTTTTTTTAAAACTTCATAGCTTACACACAAATCTTTGAACCATCTGTTTAGATCATTAGATCTCTCTTCACTAATGTTTAAATCAGATTTGAAATTTTCAACTATTTTTACAAAATTTTTATTTTCATTTTGAAAATCAAAAAAAACCTTATTTTTTCTTTTAATTTGCATGTCTCTAAATAAATTAAATTTTTTAACAGAGTAATTTGATTTAGGCTTTAAATTTTTCCTATTAGAATTATCTCCTTTTTTACTTGCCAAAAAAAATAAAAATTTTTCTAACAAATTCAATTTATAACATTTTCCAACATTTAATAAAAAATTTTTTTTATAATCTTTTGTATCAATATTCTTTTTTTTAAGATTTTCATATAAATCATCTTTATAAAATGATTTTCCTGAATATGGTGGTCCTATAAATTCTATAATCAACATTTATAATTTTTATATGAAAATCTTATTTTTTAAAATTTTAAATATATCTCTTTTTTTTATTCTAACTGGATTATTAGTTAGTCTTTGAACATTTACATTATTTACAATTAAATCAATCTTGGGAATTATTTGTTTATTAAGTTTTTGAAAATTTCCCTCTAAATTAAAACTATTTTTAATAATTTCTAATTCTAAGATAAGTTCGTCTATGGTTTTTATTTTGAATAGACTAAATAAAATTTTATACCTGTCATTTAAATTAAATTTGGTAACTGAATTTTTTTTATTCTCATAATTAAATCTTAAAAACTCTGAAAGCGTTAACGAAACTGCATGCCCATGATTTATTCCAAAATAAGAAGTAAAAGGATAAGATACAGCATGAGGAGCAGTTGTTTTAGTAATCGAAATTGCTTTACCAGAATAAAATGCAGCTAATGACATCTTATAAGCATATTCTAGATTTTTATTGCCTATATATTTCTGATAATTGTCTAAAAAAATCTTAATTGATTTTTTTGAATAATAAATACTTTTTTGATTTGATTTTACAGAAATTAAAGATTCGATAGATTGTGATAAAGCATCAAACGCAGAAGAATTTTTAATTTTCTCAGTATTAGAAATTATCAATTTTGGAAAAAGGATAGCATGTGTGGGTTTAATTTTTCCATCCTCAATACTATATTTTTTTTTACCAATATATATTACTGCATTAGTTGTAACTTCAGCGCCGGAACCAGCAGTTGTAGGAATAGATATTAAATCACAAAAATTTTTTTTAATAATATAATTTGACCGAATAATTTTTCTTTTCAAGTCATCTGTTTCAAACATTGAATTTGCAATTTTGGCAATATCCAGAACGGACCCTCCGCCAATGGCCAAAATTAAATTTGGTTTATATGAGTTAATTTTTTTAATTAGCTTTTTAATCTCTTCAATTTCAGGTAATTTTTTTTTTTTAAAAAAAAGTGAATATTCCTTTTTTTTAATTACTTTGTTTATAAGCAAATTTGCGCCTGATGCATAAAATGATTTTTTTCCTGAAATAATTAAAATTTTTTTATAATAATCACTTCTTAAAATTCGTTTAAAATCATAAAAATTATTTTTATTTATAACTTCCATATTTTTTAATACTTAATTAAATAGTTCTTTTGTCAATTTTGTGATTTGTATGAGCAAATATTTACTTTTTATTAGGTAAAATGAATAATATTTGAACATAAATAAACTACACCTCTTTAATAAATCTCAAATTTAAGAATTAATTGTTATATTTAAATAATTAGGGTAATTTGAAATATATTCAATAAAATTTAATTAATGAAATCTAAATTTAAAAAAGTTTATATTGGTTTATCTGCCGATATCATGCACAAAGGTCATATCAATAT
>MDSV01097720.1_pt1 | contig 11211 bp, 7 predicted proteins | sample 810851 | NCBI WGS metagenome assembly MDSV01 (sample SAMN05326640, study PRJNA326480) | marine metagenome | isolation source: seawater | place: Atlantic Ocean: North East | collected 2012 | reverse complement strand
TCTTAGCATCATAGATGTTTGTACCGGTAATATCTGCAGGTAGCAAATCCGGAGTGAACTGCACACGCTTGAAGTCACAACCCAACGCATCTGCGAAGGTGTTGGTCATCAAAGTCTTAGCAAGTCCTGGATAATCTTCGAACAGTAGATTACCGTTCGACAAGATGTTTATCAGAACATTGTCTATTACGTGGGCCTTTCCAATAATTACCTTCTGGACTTCGGCGCTGATTGCTTGAGCAATCGCTCCTACTGCCTGAAGACGTTCTCGGACCTCTGGGCTACTCTGGTGTTTAGGCTGTGCCTGTGCCGGTGCAGGTGCTGCTGGTGCAGGTGCTGCTGGTGCTGCTGGTGCAGGTGCTGCAGGGGCTGGGGCCGGTGCTGCTGGGGCTGGTGCCGGAGCAGGTGCAGGCGCTGGTGGCGCTGCTGGGGCCGGAGCCGGTGCTGGCATAGCTGGTGCTACTGGTGCTGCTGGTGCAGGTGGTGCCGGCGCAGGGGGGGCTGCGGGTGGGGGGGGTGCTGGCTGCATGTTTTTTTACCTCCTAGTTTATTTTCCCCAACGTCGAATTTGTTGCAATAATTGCCTCAGTTCTTCGTTGGAATATGATCTCTGCTGAGAATACAGCAGTTCGATTAGACGAGGATCCTTTACCATGGACTGGATCTCGCCCGGTGTTTTCCTAGCCATTTCATCACGGGTTAGGTCGTTAAATTGTCGCACCTTGGCCATCATGGCCTCTCGGACGCGTTGTAAATACAAATTGGGATCTACTTTATTCGGTCTTTCTCTGAATCTTGTTAAATCGAATACGTGACGCCAGTTTTCTTTTTCTGGAACTACCATAATAGCAATGGATAGAAGTGCCATCAAATTGAGGACGATTAGCCACTTCAACAGAGTATCGCTAGTCAACATAACGATTGCACCCATGGCTTCAGTAAATGGAGAGGACAGAGCGGAAGTGACGTGCCTTGATTCATCGAAAACAATGTAGAAATTGTCGTTCTTGCTAGTGATTACTGTTGATATGTCATCATTTTCATGTTCCATCATATCTCTAATCAGAGTCAAGAAGTAGTCTTGGTTTCCGTTCCATTCGGTTCCACTACCTTCTGTCGATGAAAGTAATGAATCCCAACAAGCCCTATCTCCATATTGAGGAGAATCACACTGTAACTTTCCTGTAACTTCTGCATCTGCTATATCCCACAAGTGGTTAGCTAATACAGAATGGTCCGATACGAAAACAATGCTTCCAGTGACCTTGACATTTCCTTCCTTGACACCTTTAACCTGGTCGATTGCATCTATTCCTGGATAGTCCATTCGAATAATTAGCCCAGTATTATTTCCTCCGAGAAGAGGATTGCCATCACGGTCATTAGCATCCATGCTTGTCCTAGCAACAAAGGCTGAACCTGAAGCATGTGCTAGAACCTTTACTTCACGGGATGTGTCTTTATCATTCATAACCTGAATTGCAGTTGGACGGTGGAAAAGAACAGGCAATGCACAATCGCCGTATTTGTCGCTGTCTTGTAATGCTTCATCGCTACAATAGGGTCTGAGGTCAAAATCATCATCCCAAACTTTGTTCACTCCTGCAACCGCCCACAGTTTGCGAGAGTCATCGGGTTCAGCCTCTCCTGTTTGGCTTGCAACTGAGTAGTAACGATTTGGATCTACTACTGGAGCATCGAAGTACTTTACATCAAATTTATCAGCCACAGTTTGAGCGTTTGTTGAATTTGCAGCGATGATTACTTTTCCGCCTTTTTCAGTGACGAAGTCGTATAGAGCGTCTGCTTCTGCATTGTCAAATGGTTTTTCAGGAGCAGCGATAACTAACATTGTTCGATGTGGCTCCCTCCAATCATTTACCAGCATAGGAGTAGACATAGTGTTTGCAATAACATAATCCATTCCATCTTCTCCTAAGGAATTACGCATTCCCGAAATTTGTTGGTATTGCACGACCTGTTCCTCGTCTGTCACATAGGCAGAGAACACCGTCGTTTTATCGGCCGATGTAACAATGATCAGAGTTGTTGACAATAGCATGGCGACGATAAATCCAACCAAGAGCCAAGTTTCTAACTTGATTCCTGTCGAACTATCATCACTCATTGTTAGGCACCTCAAAAACGGCTACTGGTAAACGTAGCATTTCTCCCAACTTCAACCCACTCATATAGATTATCGTGGATTGAGCAATAAATATCGACGAGTATCAAGTAGAATAAATAAATATCAAATTCGCAATTATACATTAAATTGCTTATTTACGACGAATAACTGCCGAACACAGGACAGTTAGCACACATAAACCGGAAGAAATCGCAGGGAGTGAAGAACTTTCAGACTCTAAATTTGATGATTCACTACTCTCTGAGTCCTGACTTGATTCTTCTTCACTATCGTCCTTGTTTTCAGTGGCTTCAACATCCACGTACAGAGTTGCGTATGATGAGCGACCTGTTGCTTCGCTGTACACAGAGAATTCTAGTTCGCATTCCTTGGTAGGGTGGGTTGAAGAAGCTGTAATCTCTAATGTTCCAAATGCAATACCATCGTCCGGGTTTGTCGCAGGAGATATTGCCAAAGGTAGTTCGCCTATCTTTTCGAAATTATGTTTTAACTGTGGGCACTTGGATACAGATACACTGTATTTTGTAATTGCATCGTCTGAATTCCCATAATTGAATACTTGGAGATTTATTGATTCGGTTGTACCTGCTTTTACATCTAACATTGCATTACTCGAAGTTAGCCCTGCTGCCTCGTACTCTACATGCATTTCATAGAGTTGTGAAAACTCCAGATCCTGTGAAAGTTGTCTCGAGGAATCTACTTGTTGTCCACCAACCATTTCTGCTAGAGTCAGAGTTACTGTTTCACTAAACTCATCTGCATTATGTAGGACCATAGCATCTTTCAAACCAGTTCCCATGATTTTCAACTCAAATGTTTCATTGGAGTTACCTGAAACCGAAACCTGTCCTGGATCATCTACCTCAAATTCGACTTCCTCAAATTCAGCATCGAAATCGACATCGATTGGAGTTAGCCGATTATTATTAATCCAAAATTTTAGAACTAATTCGAACATATAGGTGTCGGGATCTAATTCCATAATTGCGACATTTTGGTCTATTTCCCAGTCGGCAGACCACTGGATTTCAGGACTAGGAACTTGTGAGGATGCCGGAACTGGAATCAAAGAAACCAATAAGACAACGATTAGAATTCGTTTCATTTCTATTCCTCACAAGCCCTCTTGATTAGTACCTTTATCATATTTCTACGATACCTTGGTGGTAGTGATGTATTGTTAACAGGTTTTGTGTTTTTGTGAACAGCATCACATATTGCCTTAACGTCTCCATTTGCATCAGCAACTTCTTTGTCATGCCTTCTTGGAATACTCTCAAGAGCCGTGGTTGCAACTCTAAGCGTACTGCGATCACCTTTTTTCCAGGCTGCTGCTGCTCCCGCTTCTGGGAAATCCCAAGACTCTCTAAGCCTTAATTTACGATATGACCCAGTCCACTCCGAAACATCTTGAGGTAGAGTGACCTTCAACATGAATTCACCTGGCTGTAGAACATTTCTTGTCATACCGTCCAATTGATAGAAATCAATAATTGGCATTTCTCTAATACCATTAGGGCCAATTAGATGAACCGTTGCATCTAGAACCATCAGATTAGGCGCAATATCTCCTTGGTAAGTAGCGACACATAACTCGTTTTGATTCGGAATAACACGGCAATCTGCACCTGTTCCACAATCACATTTGTGACACCAATCGATACTACTTCTCCATTCTTCTGCTTGGTTGTACCAGAAACAACGAGTATCCAAGCATAAGTTACCTCCCAGTGTAGCATTCCTTCTAATTAGCGAGGATGCTACCTTTGCTGCTGCTTCACTGATCAATGGATGTACATCAGAACTTTCTGAAATATCATGCAACCTAGCCATACAGCCGATTTCAGTCATTGAGATGGTCGATATGCCTTCAATTCCTGATAGAGAAATCACATGTGGCTTTGTGTTGATATGCCATTTGTAATTAGGAATTAAATCAGTTCCTCCAGCAATCCAGTCAAATTCTTGTCCAGATTCCAAAAATTTTGCAGCCATTTGACAAGCTTCGTCAATGGTTGCTGGGCGATGTAATTCAAACGGAGGCATTAGCATCAGTTTTCACCCCCCATTTGTCTCTGTTCTTGCTTGAGCCATGCTTTACCTGCAAGACCTAATTCGGCAAGTTGTTCGGGCTGTGGCTTATCCGCAGACCTCCACCCCTCTACCTGATCTTCCAGTGGCACATCTGGATCGAATCCAAACAATACACCGTTAACATATGCGCTAGTATCTTCGACCCGCTGGCGTTTCTTATCACGGACTTCATGCTCTAATGCACGTTTTGCTAGTTTTTCTTGAAGTTCAGAGAAGTCAAGCCTTGGCACAGGCAAATCAGTAGGATCATCGATTCCTTCAACTTTCATCTTCTTCGCTATTGCTGCCCATACCTTGTCGGGAGTTAGTGGCAAGTCGTTTATTCTAATTCCAATGGCATCGTAAACTGCATTGACTACTGCAGGCAGAATCGGTAATAGAGGCCCTTCACCGGCCTCTTTTGCTCCGAAAGGACCTTCAGGGTCGCAAGATTCAATGATAATAGGAGTGACATTTGGCATTTCATGCACACTTGGAATCTTGTAATCCAAGAGATTTGGATTTTGTAAGTGACCTGTTCTTCCATACACCATTTGTTCTGTTAATACCTGGCCCAATCCCATATGGCAGGAACCAATAATTTGACCTTCTACTGCCAGTGGATTCAATGCTTTTCCACAATCATGAGCAGCCCATACATCGGTACACTTGATGAGTCCAGTTTCGACATCAACATCAACTTCTGCGACATATGCAGAGAATGAGTATGCTGGAGCAAGACCTGCTGCTGCCCCTTTGTGTACGCCACCCATCGGCGGAGAACGATAAGCACCAGAAGAAATCAGTGCACCTTTGTCCTCTTGCGCTTTGTGAAGAGCTTCCAAGTATGACATTCCGATTGCAGGATCGTGTTTGTAGTAGATTCTCCTATCGTTGAGAACAAGAGTGTCTGGGTGGTATCCAAGAGTATCCCAAGCAGCGTTCAACAACTTTTCTTTGATTTCTAATGCGGCCCTAATTGCAGCATTAGCATTCATGAAAGTAACTCTGGAAGAGTAAGAGCCCAAATCAACTGGGCTGGTATCACTTTCATGACTACGGACGTGAATCATCTCGATAGGTAAAGCAAGTACCTCTGCTACAACTTGCGCTACTGCCGTTGTGGAACCTTGACCGATGTCTGCAGCACCTGTGTGGACAGTTACTCCTCCATCCATATCAATTTGAAGATGAACTGTAGCATGTGGGAATTTGTTAGGGTCCCAATGAATAGGAAGGCCTGAGCCTGAAATGAAGAAGCCGCAACCGATTCCAATACCCTTTCCTAGAGGCAATTTCCTGAATTTATTGTCCCAATCGCTGCCTTTTCTTACCTCTTGCAATGCTTGACGCATTCCGTTAGAAGTGATTCTAAATCCTGAGATTGTTCTAGAATGAGGGGGTAGAAGATTCGCTAGTCTCAAGTCGATTGGATCTACGCCCAATTGTTCTGACATATCATCCAGACCAACTTCTACAGCACACCTTGTGTTTACTGCACCATGCCCTCTCATAGCCCCGCTAGCGGGCTTATTTGTCCAAACTCTTGCTCCTGTGTAATGGAAGGAACCCAACTCGTAAGGAGCGGTCGCTAAAACTCCGTTGTAATATGATGTTACGTGTCCGAAGGAAGCAAAGCCTCCTCCGTCGATTAAAGCATCAATGTCGAAACCAGAGATTCTTGCTTCTTCATCGGCGTACATCTGAACTTCTATATGGCTAGGGTGACGACCCCTGTTTACCCAAAATACCTCTTCTCTATCAAATGTAATTCTGACGGGACGGCCGGCCTTTCTTGCCAAAATTGCCGCACACATCTCGTGAGGGAATGGGTCTGATTTTCCACCAAAACCTCCGCCCACGAATGTACGAATTACGTTTACTTGATGCATTGGGACCTCCAATACTGTCGCCAATGCTCTGTGTGCATAATGGGGAACTTGTTGTGGCGTATACAATTGTAGTCTACCATTTGAATCCCAATGTGCCACAACAGCATGAGGTTCAGTAAATCCATGATTAACACCCATGTACTTCCATTTACCATGATACATAGCGTTCGGGTTTTCAATCATAGAGCGATCTCCGAACTCTTGGAAAACTCTCTTTTGAACGTTGGTTGTTCCAACGTGATACTTACCTCTCCAGTGAATTGGTTCATCAACGTCTTCCAAACCTTTTTTCATATCATGAATGGATTCAAGCACATCATATTCTACTTCAATAAGTGCTGCTGCTTCTCTTGCAGTTGCTTCATCAACCGCAGCAACACAGGCAACTAGGTCGCCCACGTGCCTGACTTTTTCTACAGCCATTGCATGTTCGTCCTTGGTTACAGGTAGCACACCGAATTTGTTAGGTGCATCTTCACCAGTTGCGACCGCTATAACTCCAGGAAGTGCTTCGGCTTTTGAGGTATCAATACTGACAACCTTGGCATAATGATGAGGCGAACGGATAATTCTACCAATTATTTCATTTGGAATTCTAACATCGTCACCGTACCATGCTTGTCCGGTAACTTTTGCATTTGCATCAACCAGCGGAATCGCTTTTCCAACGATGGTACCAGTTCTTGCTCTATCGTGTATATGGGCTCCAGCTGGTTGCTTTTCTTTGCCGCCGACCATCTCTGGAATGAAATCTAAATCTCTGGGTTTCATTACAGGTCTAGATCCACCTGAACCTGGTGGACCGAAACTTTGTTTTCCAGCAACTCTCTTTCCATCCTTGCGGATTTCTCCAGACCCTTTGCCTGGTTGTTGCTTGTAGCCTCCAGACATGAAAATCACCTCGCATGGCCCGGAGGCATTGTCGGTTCTTCTGGACCACTTGGGTGAGGGTCTGGATGAGCAACGCTTGCTGCAGGTGCTAATTCTGCATCTCCTCGATGAATGGCAGCTGCTGCTTGAATCGATTCAATGATTTGTTGATAACCGGTACACCTACACAAATTTCCTTCAATCGCACAAGCTATTTCTGAGTCAGAAGGATTGGAGTTTTCATTCAACAAGGCCTGTGATGCAACAAGGAATCCGGGTGTACAGAAACCACATTGGGAGCCACCATGTTCAGCAAAACATTGCTGAATTGGAGCCAAATGTGCACCATCTGCTAAACCTTCAACGGTTGTAACTTTGCAGCCTTGTGCATCCTGAGCCATAGTCAAACAAGAAAGCCTTGGCTCGCCGTCAATCATAACGGTGCAGCAGCCACAGGTCCCCATGTCACAACCACGCTTTACACCAAGGCATCCAGCCTTGTCTCTTAGTACGTCTAACAAAACTGCATTAGAGGGAGCAAGTACCTCGCAGTCTTGCCCATTTACTTCTGCAGACCACACTTTGGAGGGTGCTGCTGGAATCATTGAAACATGCTCTTCTCCGACCATATCTGACACCAACCTAACATTGCGAAGATGAATCACCCTTTCAGCATTGGCACTGAATTGTTTAGCAATTATAAATTGAATTGTTACGATTTTAGTTGCGTAACCGAACTGCTGTAAAGTCATCTTTACCAGGTTCAGGATCATTCCAATCAGCATCGCCGGGTAAAATTAGACCATCTCCAATACGAACTAAATCTGACGCCAAATCTTTCTGGAGATTACATAGATGGTCCCAATTAAATGAAGGGTCTCTCCACTTTGCCCAAAGACGCATTCTTCTCCATGATGACTTTCCTTTAGCATATAGTTGGATTTGCAATTTTCCTGCAGTTGGCATCCACCAAATCATCAATGGCAAGACCAATGCAGGCGGTAATGCAAATAAGAATTCAATAATTATGCTGTAATCAGCATAGCTAGAAAGCGGACTAGAATCCGATAGTAGGGCCCATGTAAAGGCACTAGCAGACAAGAACCACCAAATTGGATATGCGATTAATGCAGTGTACAATTTCAATGCCCCTCTGCTTGTTTCTCGTAATTTACGACCCAATGTTCTATCCAATAATACTACAAATAAAAATGGAGGAAAGGACCCTACTATTGCGCTGAATGTAACAAAACCTACCATGAAGGACCAAGCGAATAAAAATAAGAAAATGGATTTTGCAAATCCTTTGGTCGTCACAGACATCGGCCTGGAATCAACATGATGGGGTTTTAGATCTAATTTTTCTAATTTATACATGTGCTCTCTAGTCCTTTGCTCCAACTTTGCACATTCCTTTGAGTCGTTTTTTGCCAACCATTCCCATGCTGCTCTGACTCTTCTAGCACCCATAACTCCTTGTCCATAAGTGACTATCTTCTCCATCTCGGGATTTTGTCTTCTTCTCTCTGCTTGAATAATCGAACGTGCTTTCCAAATAAGTTCACGATCTTTCCAATCTTCACGGGAAAGAGAAGCTCGGGAGATTTCTCCAGATATTATTTCACTCAACTCATCTTTGCTGCCTGTAACCTCAATCGGTCTTTCTACTGTTAAAGCAACTCTCTCACGGAAGTAATGTTTCTTGCTGTAATGAATCCCAACTGGGATGATAACCGGTTTGTTTTCTTCGGCTATTTCACTTGCTCTTAGAGCAATTTTTGCAGCGTTGTCCTCTATTTTCTTTGTATTGGAAGAAGTATGCGACTCTCCTTCTGGGAAAACTACAATGCTTTTTCCAGCAGCAACTTGAGAAGATAAATTTTCTAATTTATCCTCATCATTGACTAAACCATCATAATTAATTTGTTGAATTGGCAGAAGGCCTTTTGTTAACATTTTATCAAAAAGACCACCAGGGTGCCATGACACTACTACTGAACCTCTATCCTTTGGTAGATTTTCGATATCTATTACAGATATTTCTCTAAACCACGTGGACATCAAAACCCGACTAAACCAGTTTCGAAGGCCCATATTTTTGCGTGATGACTCATGGTTTTGATACCTCTCCCGAATTTACACGGAAACACAGGTTTCAAACAGTATTGCTTTGTCGGAGAAGCGCGGTGATGAATGTGAGCGGATTAAGACGATGCTTCGGTTTGTTTGGACTTGTTATTCTGATTGCTCCTTTAGCTGTTGCAACAATCCCTGTTTCAGTAGACTCAGATGACAATAGCGAGCCACAAGGATGGTGGACTGAAACCACTGTTGACAGAAACCAAAACAAAATTGGTGATATGGTTGAACTGCACATGGATAATCCAATTTTCCTCGATGAAGACAATACTTTACCGCTGATTATAGACTTCTATTACACACCTGGTCAAGATGAAATTGAGATGTTGGAAGACCATGTGGACTATCAACACCAATTTATCTTACACGGAATTGATGCTCTGGCAGGTAGAGTCCCTGTAACAGAATTGCTAACTCTTAGAGAAATCCCTGGAGTTGTTATGATTGAGTTAGATGGGATTCTTACAATCGCAAATAATGATGCCAGAATTGGCCACGGAGTTGACCGCACATTTGCTGAAACTGGCTATGATGGATCAGGAACTACTGTTGCAATTATCGACACAGGCCTAGATGGAAATCATTCCAGTCTTGATGACCAAGACGATGATCCGACCACCTATGACCCTAAAATCATCGGATTTTATGATGCCGTAAACGCCGCTAGTGTGACCAATGGCACTATTTTCCCATATGATGACCAAGGGCATGGCTCTCATTGTGGAGGAACAACCGCTGGAACAGGCGCACCCACCTATGAGCATCCAGGAATGGCGCCTCAAGCAAATTTGGTTGGAGTCAAAGTTCTAGATTCGGGAGGATCTGGCTCTTTCGCAGGTGTCATGGCAGGGATGCAGTGGACGATTGATACAATGCACGATTACAACACAAAGATTGCCTCCATGAGCCTTGGAGGACCAGGTGCTATTGAGTGGACTTCCTCTGAAGAAGACAGTGTAAATCGTCAAGCAAATGAAATGGTAAGAGCAGGAATTGCGTTGTATATCGCTGCAGGAAACAATGGAGTCAGTGCACAGATTGGAACACCTGGTTCAGCAGAAGATGTAATCACTGTAGGCGCATTAGACAAAGATACATCAATCGCAATTTATTCAAGCCAAGGACCTACAGAAGAAGGACGGATCAAACCAAACATCGCATACATGGGTAGCAGTATCATGTCTGTGGCATACAACACAGGCGATCAATATACAGGAATGAGTGGAACTAGTATGGCGACACCGGGAGCTGCTGGAGTTGGAGCATTAATGTTGCAAGCAAATCCATTCCTTTCACCATTTGACATACGTAACATTATGCAAGAAACCGCTACTTACAGGCAATGCCACTACATGGGAGCGAACGAACCATGTGTTGATGACTTAATTCCAAAGAATCGCCAAAACAACGTGTATGGGCACGGGCATGTCAATTCCCTAGAAGCTGTGCTTGAGGCTGCTGAATACAACCAACAGTACACAATCAATACAAATCTTTCCTTGAATGTGACCAGTACTTTGAACGAAAATGGAAGTATTTTGTTGGGGCCTGGCTCAGAATTACAAATAGATATTAATCAGGGCTTAGATTCTGTACAATGGACGAGCAGTGACCTGAGACATTCATGGACTTACGTGGACTCTTACGATAACGACAAACAAGTAACACTAAGTTATGATGAAATGTTTAAGCAATTAGATCTTCTTCCAGATACTGAAGTTCATAGTGAGCATACAATCTCTGTTAGAGGCCTAGAGGGAACTACATCCAGTCCTCTGATTTCAATAAAGATAGAACTTACTCAGGAAGTCCTAGTTGACCCTCCAAAATCAGATGAAGATTCTCTGAATTACATCATTTGGGGTTCAGTAGCGGCCGCAATCATCTTGACAATCATACTGGTAGCAGCCTTCATCAAGAACGAATCTGAAAAAGAGGTAGCACTTCCTGAAGATTCAGATATCAAGGATGTTGTAGAAGCAGAAATCATTGAGTAATCAAAGATAGATGCTGAATTCCGGGTCAACATTCAAAAGCCTATGTTAGAACTGTTAACCGAGAATTATGGGTAACATGCCATCGAGA
>MDSV01085894.1_pt1 | contig 11211 bp, 6 predicted proteins | sample 810851 | NCBI WGS metagenome assembly MDSV01 (sample SAMN05326640, study PRJNA326480) | marine metagenome | isolation source: seawater | place: Atlantic Ocean: North East | collected 2012 | reverse complement strand
ATGGAGCCAAATCTTGTCTAAAGAACCACTCTGAATACGGCTCCAACATTTCTTTTACTTCATCTGATATATCAGTCCAAATCATTTTTTCTTTAAATAAATTTCATGTGAAGGAATGGAATAATGCCACATAACAATTTCATCTCCTTCAAGTTCTTCATACATGTGGCCATTAATAAAGTTCCAACGAACAGGCATATCTTCTCCCCATCTAACTCCATGATCTGAATATGTTAGAAGTTTCCACATTGTAAAAGTGTCCCATTGTCTAACATCATCTGGATATCCGCCTATATCATTTACATATAAACCATCTATTGTTTGTTCTGTTTGGTTTAGATATTCTCCATACCAGGATTCCATTAACTTAATTGTCTGTGGATTATTTCTATAAACAAACATTCCACAGTGCATTGTCATTTCTTCTGTGTTAGATAGTTTTGTTACTTTGGCATTGTATGGCCTAATTTTTGTAAAAATTAAATCTAAATCATCTGTTAGTTGATCAAATACAAATTCTATATCTTCATGTTGACATAACATATCGGCATCTAAATAACATGTTTTGCCTTTGTATGGTGTTTGCGACAGAGCCCATAGTTTAGCTCTTATATGTTTAGGTACTTCCCATGTTATAATATAGTCTGCTATATTCCAATCAGTGGGCTTAACCCATTCTTCATGATCTGTAAATAGTGTAATGTGTGCTTCAGGATAAAATAATTTTACTGACTCTGCACACTCTAAAGCTGCTTTATAGAACCTTTCATGTTTGGATGCTACAATTACAAAACCGTTCTCAGGAAATTCTTCAGGATTTATTTTGTTCATCCAATGACTCCATTAATAATATAGTTGTATAGGCTGTAACTTCCATTGGAGATTTAGCTTTACGAATTAGTCTTTTTAATTCTATATTAGAAGAGTCTTTAACTACCTCTATTTCAAATGCTTGTAGCTTAGCACCGAATAATTGTTCTTGTTTGGCACGAACTGCCTCTGTTTCTTTTCTTTGAAGTCTCTTTTTAATATTTTCGTCTCTTCGTCTAACACCTTCTTCTGTATTTTTATCGAGTTGCTCTTCACCAAATTCTTCTAATATTGCTTTGTAGTCTGGATTTGTTCCGTCCATGTCTTGGACAGATGCTGTTGCTCTTCTACCGTCAGTATATTCTAAAGTAACAACGATATGCTTACGATCTTTATTAGACCAATAAGGAGCAACATATTTAAATTTCTTTTCTTTGGGGGTTTCTTCTACAGTTGTAACTTCTGTAGGATCAATTTCAAGTTTTAAAGGTGTAGCCTTCTTCTTTGCCATAATATCTCCATAATGTAAGTTTATTTATACTGCTAATTAAGCAGTTCTTAACCACAATTTTACCGTACTGGCCGTTGAGCTTGAACTTTGTATTGTATCACCTGCGTATGTACCGGAATAATAGCCTGTGTATGTACCTGAATATGTACCTGAGTAAGCAGATGTTCCTGTGTATGTACCTGCGTAAGCAGATGTACCTGTATAGGTTCCACCATATGTTTTAGCGCCTGTATAATATCCTGTGTAGTTTTTAGCGCCTGTATATGATCCTGTATATGTACCTGTGTAATCTCCTGAGTAAGATGTTCCTGCGTAACCTGAGTAATCTGCTGCGTAAGTACCTGTATAATCGCCCGAGTAAGTGCCTGAATATCCAGATGTTCCTGTGTATGTACCTGAATAACCTGAGGTTCCTACATAACTTCCTGCGTAATTTTTAGCGCCTGTGTAGTTTCCTGCGTAATTTTTAGCTCCAGTATAACCACCAGTATAGCCACCTGTATAACTTCCTGAATAAGCGCCTGTGTAGTTTTGTGATGCTACATCTTTCTTAGTGTCTGTAAACCCGCCTGTGTCTCCTTGTTGAACCCAAGTACCTGAACCAGGTGCTGATGCCTGTAAAACATATTTACCTTTACCACTAGAAATAATATAGTTTCTAAAGTTAGGCATTTGTTGTTCAATCTCTGCAACAGTCATTTCCTGTATACCTGCGCCACTATCTTTAACTTTAAGAGGTTTGTAATCTGTTGCAGCTGCTGTTGTAGCAGTTGTTTTTTGCCAAATGTACATGTTAGCAGTTGTGCCATCTACCTGTGTATCTGTTAATGTATATCTAGATGTCCATGTACCACCTGCAGGTGTAGATGCGTTTAATGAATACTGTCCTATTGTATAGTTTCCTTGTGCAACAAAATCATCAGCTACTTTATCTAGAATATCTGAGTCTAATTCTGTATCATCGAACTCGTGTAAACCTACTGTACCAGATGATACATAACCTAAAGGTCTGTTAGTAATACTTTCAGATACTGTTGTTTCTACTTGTTTAGCTGTGTAAGTAGTAACTGTAGAAGATGCTCCGTCTGTAGGGTGTGTTCCTACTGCGTCATCTCTTTTTGTATCTGTTGCTGTGCCAATAGTTGTTCCTGAGCCACCAATATTAATTTCCCCAGTATTTGTGCCGTCATGATTATCTGCGAAATCTTTTGTAAGTATTGCACTATAATACTGCTCTATCTCAGTATCTGTCATTTCCTGTAACCCTTGAATGTTACTGGAACTAACAGGACTTCCTGATGCTTTAATTCTTAGTGGTCTCATTATCCCGTTTCCTTAGTTTACTCTTGTTCCTGATGAATTGTAAATGATAACAGGGCTTAACCTGTTCCATTTTGTTGCGCTTACTCCCACCAGTTTCAATGAATGCCCTGGTGCCAAATCTACTGCTACGCCACTGCCACCACCATCAATAGTTTCTCCTGATATAGGGTATACTTTTAAATTTACTGCGGTATCATTTAATATAAATGTTTCTAAACCAGCTGCACAATCAGGAAGTGAAACTCCTTGGTTAGCTGTAGCTGTTGTAACTATATTATATGATTTCGTTAAGGCTGTAGCTCCTGCCAAATCACTACCTGCTGCTGAGACTGCTGTTGTTGCACTTAATGTAGAAGAACCTCCTACACTTAATGCGCCAGTTGTTGCAACACTTGTAGCACTAATCGTCGTACCTGAAACTGTACCGAATACGGCATTGTTTCCTGATTCGTATTTGTCAGTATTAAGATTGGTAAAGTTAGCGTCAACCTCATTATTCGTAAGAGGACTACCTTTTGCTGATCTTAATGTTAAAGTTGCCATTTATCTTCCTATGTAATTTTGTTGACTAAAAGTTCTAATGTTTTTCTTATCTCAACAATTTCTGTCTTTAAAGTATTTATATCATTTTCATACTCTAGGATCTTAAGATTTGCATTTCTTTTGATTTTATATGCTTTAAGACTTTCATTGTTTGTATTGAGTAAGGCTTTGGAATTACGATCTCTAACTAAATCTCGTTCTCCCTCTATATTTATAAGTCCGTTGGGTAAGTTTGTCATTCTAATTCCTTACGCCTGCAACGCTATTGCTCTTAAGTCCTTAAAGAACGGAACTTTAGATGTTGTAGTACTTAAAGGCACAACCTTAACCGCAAAGGTTTTAAAGCCTGAATGTGTAACGGTACCTATAGTTGGCGTACCAGCGCCACCTGTACCACCGCCACCTGTTATAGTAACTGTTGGTGTGGAAGTATATTCTCTTCCAGGATTTGTAACCGTTATTGCGGAAATTTGGTTACTTCCGTTAATGGATGCAACTGCTGTTGCTCCATAACCACCGCCACCTGTTATAGTAACTGTAGGAACACTTGTATATCCTGATCCTGCAGTAGCAGCAATACTTGCCACTGATTTCACATCATATTCAAATATACTACCATTTAGTCCTGCTGCGTTAGAACCTTTAGCTGGTATTTTAAATTTATATTCTGCAAAATCTTCTGTTGATTCAAATGGGCTAACTTGTGATGATAACTCTACCCAACCTAAATCATCTTGGAAGTTAGATTCGTCTGCGGAATTCATCATTTTACCGTAAACTTTTAAACTTCCTTCTGTTGGAATAGCGGCATCTAGATATACTTCTAGATCTTCTGCATCCTGGCCGTCTTCCAACACAACCCTTCTTGTTATATACCGAGAAGAAGCGTTTCCTTTATATCGTGTATCTTCATTTGTAGCATCGTTGTTTACGCTATTAGCGATACACAATAAATCCATTTGTTCCATTGTTATAACTGGACTAACATTTTCTTGCTGTGTAGTAAATTGTAAATCAACTAATGCTGTTTTATTATTAGCATAACCGCCTGCTGCTGTTGATTGCAATTCATTTGATCTACTGTAAAGCGTATGTTCTTTTTCTAATTTTGTTGTAACATTAAAATCTATATCTGTATATACTTCTGATACACCATCTGCACCTACTGCTGAGGCTGCACTTGTTTCGTTAATTGCTATTCTAGATAATAGTGTTGTGTTAACTGAAGGTAAAATATTGGCTCCGTTTAATGCTACTTCATTAACTATTTTATCTGTAAATGAACCTATAGTTGCATAACCATCTGCATTACCTATAACATCTCCTACTAAGAATGGAGCTAAGTCTCCTTGTCTGTTTACTGTTAACTGCTTATCTAAAGCATTATAGTTTTCTATTAATCCTTTTTTAAGTTGTATTGTTACTGCACCCTGTGTACTAAACCCTCCGCCTGTTAATGTAAGCGTTGGTGCAGTTGTATATCCTGTTCCAGGATTTGTAACTGTAATACCTGTTACTGCTCCACCACTAATTGTAGCTGTAGCAGCAAAACCTGTTCCATTTGTACCTGTGTTGCTTACACTTACTGTTGGTGCACTTGTATATCCTGCTCCTGCTGTTACTGATGTTGTGTGGAATCCGTGTATAAAGTTACCTGGTGCCCATGTAATATCTTCGCCTGTGCTTGTAGAACTAAATTTAATCCAATCTAAGTTTTCGTTTGCTAGTTTTCCTGTTGTTGTTCCTAACTTAAAGTTTGCTCTATTAATTCTAAACATTATATCCTGTGACTGATTAGGCGACCATGTTCTGTCATTAGCAGAACTAAACATCATACCACCGTGTGGTTGTTTAGTAATTCTTTCTGTTGTTCCAATTTGGTTCTCTCCGAGTTGAGAAATAAATAAATCATAACCTTCTTCGTCATTTTCTGGTTTAGGAACAAAACAATACTCTGTGTCATTTTGTAAATATACTGGATTATCGAATAAGAATTTAGTAGGAACAAATGATGTCACTCCACCAGATTCTGTTGAAGTATTAATACGAGTTCTTAAAACTTTTTTCTGTCCATTAGGTACAATACGAGGTCCTGGTACGCCGTTAATAACTTCTCTAACTTCCATTACCACACCATTAGCTCCTGATGCTGGTTTGGTTTTAAAATAAAGATCTATATCTGTAACAAAGACGCCTCCAGGCATACCGGTAACTGTAAATGTTTGTGCTAAAGGATCACGGCCAAAGTTCATGAAACCTCTTCCTCGTCCTCGCCATCCAAAGTTCTCACCAAAGTCTAATTCAGGTGTTTCAAAATCCATTACTATTGGTTCTGGCTCTGGTGGAGGTGGAGTTGCTGGTATTTGTATGTCTGGTAATATAAGAGCGTTAACTGATGCTCCTATATCAACAACAAAACTTGGCCAACCTCCTGTTCCTAATCCTCTTATAGGGAAACCAGGATTCCACGGAACAGTATCCGGTGCCGGTGCCTGTGTAACCACTGTAGGCGCTGGTGTTGGGAATGTAGGTGGTATTGGCGGTTCAGGTGGTAAAGTTGGAATTGTTGCCACCGGTGTCACTCTAACTGTTGTTGTTACTGGCGGTGCTACAGTTGTTGTTACTGGTGCCGCTGTTGTCGTTAAAGACGAAGTTGGAGGCCAACCAGCTGGTAAACTAGGATCAGGTGGATTAGTTAATACAACCTGTGGTACGGGTACTGGAACAGGTTGTATTGTTATAATCTCTACCGGAGGATTGTTAATAATAACTGGTGCCGGTGGAGGTGGTAAAGGTGCTCCTGTTCCTATAGTATATTCCAAACTAGTATCTGTTACTACCCGACTATCTGAAAATGCTGTGGATGATATGTTAGCTGTTTTAAATCCTAATATAGTGTCTTGTTTCTGTTGTATGAAACCTGAGGATTCAAATACAGCATTAGCAGAAGTTTTAGCTGTCTTATCTTGGTTATTTACATCGTCTATAAGTTTAAATACTCTTTGTCCTGTTTTAAATCTTTCTGTAGGTAATGTAAATCTAACTACAATACCACCATTATTGTCTGTTGTTAAAGTTGTAGTTGAGCCATCTTGCATTGTACAATTTGTTGATACATCTTCTCCATCAAAGAATGGATAAACTCTTGTATTAGGTTTCAGTCTGCTAGCTTCTGCAATAATTAATTGGCTTCTCATAAATGGAGCGAATGCCACATCAACGACTTTGTTTCCTAATGATTGTGTTTCTGTTCCTGCTGAAACATCTAAGCCGATGCCTTGTCTTACTTGTGTTTGTTCTGTTGTAGTTGTTGTAAATGTAGCAAGTGAGCCTCCTGTTCCATTTGTTCCAAAACCATTTATAGATTCTGTAGAACTAGTTACATTTGCTGCACCTGAGTCTTCCCAAGAGCCCCATTGTGTTCCCCAAGCATTTGCCATGTTTTCCCAAGCGTCATAGTTACCGTCAAAGTTTCTATTAACTGCTGGTTGTACTGATGTGTCTACAAAGTTGTCTACATCTGGTGTAAGGACCATGTCTCCACTCCAGTGGAATGTAAGTTCTTTAACTAAGTTCTCAGTCTGTGATGCTTGTTGTTGTTCTGTTAAAATTCTTGTATTGTAAGGTGCAGTTATTGTGCTACCTGTTAGTCTTAAAGCTGTGCCTGCGTATGTTGCTGTATCTGAAATATTTTGGAACAATTGAGTTCTAATATTTTCAAGTACAAAGAACGGCCTAGCATGTTTTAATTTAGGATCAATTGAAATTCTATAATTAGGATCTAATACTGAACCTACATTATGTCCTGTAAAAGGATCTACTAATATGCCATTTTTAAATCTATCAACACCAGTACTATTTACAATAGTTTGATCTTTAGCAAAAGTTTCTAATAAATTAAGTGAGGCATAGTATTCTAAATTTTTAATTCTTTGTTCTAAACCACCAATCTCTTTCATTGTAAATCGTTTCTGAGATACATTTTTAATGCTAGCTGTATAGTCTAGTCTTCCTGCTAGTTTACCTGATTGAGGAGATAAACTTGGATAAGGTGGTAAATCAATTAGTGCCATTGTCATTGCTTTGGATGGCTCTGCTGGCATAGTAGGATTATCTGAATATGTACCTTCTACTATTCTATATTCGCCATCAAAGTCTAATACTAATCTAAGTTTTTTGCCTTGATAATATTTTAAATCTGTGCTAAATGTTTTTGTTGGAAGAGGATTACTTAATCCTTGTCCTGGCTTATTGATTAATTTATCGTTTGTTGGATTAACTGTAGCACTTCCTAATGTTCCTGTAAGTGTAGCTGTATTAGTTACATAAGGACGAAAGTCTACACAATCTCTTAAATTAAATTCTCCGTATTTTTGAGAATTATATAACGGAACATTCTCTGTTCTAATTGTTCCTGGACCTGGACTTGAAGTATCATCTACTGGATAACTATCTAAACAAGCAAATGATGGTCCTGAAACAGTATTTGAAAATGCAGAAAACTTAACAACAATATATCTATTTGTTGTAAGGTTTAAAGTGCTTGTAGATTTTTGGAATATTTTTGCTTGTCCGTAATAACTATCTTCTTGGCCTGTAATAGATCTAAAGTCTGATGTTACATTTACTTGTCCTGTTGTATAGTCTGAATTTGTTCCTGCTGTAATTGATTCTATTTTATATAAATCTACTATACCTAAATTATACTCACCTGTTGTTCCTGCAACATGTGTACCTGTATCTATTTTAACATATTGTGCTGTGTTAAGCGTCTTAGCAATTGGATTAGCATCTGCTACTTGGACGGGTGCATATACTCTTATTGTACCTGTTCCTGTAACTGCTCCTCCTAAATCTATTTCTATGGATTTTGAGGTAGTAACTGTAACTGTTGCGTTACTATTTGCTGATGTTAAATCTATATACTCCCCTGCTGCTACGGCAGCAGAGTTTTGTGTAAATCCTACTTTTGCTACTGCTATAAAATCTCGTTTTTGTGTATCTGTTAGTGTTCCTGAATAAGGGAAAGTTTCATTGCCTGAAAGTGTTATACTTGCAGCACCAGATGAGGCATCTAATTCTACATTAAATTCTTTTTGGTATTGGAATGTGTAATCGTATGTATCGCCTGCCTCTGCTTTTAATGTTTTAATATTTTTAAATGGCAATCTATAAACTAGTTTGTTTACCTTACTTTCTTTCAATACAGTTACACTACTTTCAAGAACTGTATTACCTACACCTCCCCAAGTTTCTCCGTTATTAAAATCTACACTTTTAATTGCTGTAAAATCTCCACTAAGCATTTGGATATCGTATAGATATAATCTGTATTGCGCTGCTGTAGCTCCAATAGTTCCACTTTCGTAAACTAATTGCCTTACTTTTGCCTCTCCAATTTTACTACCTGCTCCGCCGGCTCCTGCTGTGTTGTTATATAGATCTATTTTCTCACCACCATCTACATCAAATGTACCTGTTAAATTATCTATTAAAACATAATTACCATAAGATGTTGATATTGGCTGTGACTCTTTTGTAATAGACAATGAAGGTTTCATAAAAGGAATACGCTTAGAGCTTAATAATTCTCTTTTATGTCCGCCTACATAAGATACACCAGGATCTACTTGTATCATTAACGCATCTTTAGAACCACCGTTGCCTGCTGTGTATATACCACCGTTATTATTTTCGTTTAAATGTTCTCTTAACGAAACAGTATTACCTTTAACAAGATAGTTTCCAGATTCGTCATAAGTTCTATTTGCTAATATATTACCTACGCCATGTAATGGACTGTCTTTAAGACTTATTCTTTGTATAGCTCCTTCTTCAAAGTGTGCGTATGTATAAAAGTTTTCTGGTTTTGTTTCTGCTGTACCAAAAGCTTTTAATGTTACTGTAAATTTAAGTCTGTCTGAACCAGGTGCATTATAGTTAAATGAGCCTTGTGCAGGATCTAATAAAGAGGAATCTGTGGCTGCTCCTGCAACAGATTCTTCAACAACAAATCCTACATTTTTTGGTAGTAGTTCATTATACTTATCTACCAAACAAGATATTTTATCTGTTTTAATAAAAGAACCTCGAGCATATATAATGCCAGGCTGTAATGTAACTTTGTTTGTTGCTCCGTAATATTTGGCTGTAAAATTATTACCTGTTAGATTGTTTACAACAAAAGTAAAACCGTTTAAGTCTGTTGCTGAATTACCTGGACCTTCATTAGGCGTATAAACAGTTAAGGTTTCGCCTGATGTAAAATTACTATAGGTTGTATCTGTATTTAAATATTTAAGATAAAGTGTTTTTAGATTAGGTGCTGCTCCTACTGTTCCTGTTTCTGTACCAATAATTCTTGCTTGTAATCCTGATGTAGCGCCTACAATTTCCTTTCCTACATAATTAGCAAGTGTTGTATTGTCTATTGCCGCTGCTGCTGCGTCTGTATCGTTAACTTTAATCCAATTAACAGACTCTGTAGATTCTGCGCAACCTGTTATAACTGCGCCTTCTTGTATTACAAAACCAAATCCTTTATCTAATTGATCTTGTAAGATTGTTTGTAGTTGAGTTAGCTCTCGAGCTTGTACCGCTACGCCAGGCTTAAACAAAACGCGATGAAATCTTTTGTCGTCGCTAAAATCGTCGTAGTATGGTGATGTATTTAAATTTAATGCCATTTGTTAAAACCTAATCAATGCCTTTATTTGTTCTACTTGGTCCGCCGATCTAATAATTGGCGATCTATTATCTAAGTAAATAACCTCTCCTGTAGCGTTATCAACTTCTGGATCTGTTAAACTATTTATACTCAAACTACTCTTACTTTGAGTGGTATTTGTTAATGTTGAATTAACTGTTATTGCCGGATTTGTAGATGTTAAATATATGTTTTTGTTTGTTGTATCTATTTGTATAACAGTAAATGAGCCACCATCATCTGTGGTGATGATATCGTCTACTGCATAATCTGCTACTGTCGCCACATTAATTATATGACATGTTGTAGCTGTATTTGTTGTATATGTTACACCCGCTGGTGTTTTAACATTTTTTATTAAAGCAATCTGTCTAAAGTCATTGCCTAATATTAAATCTCTATTATCGTTGTCTGAGAATGAAACTGTTACGCCTACATTATGAGCAAATAATTCTCTGACTGCATTTGAACCATGTCCACCTTGAGGTGATACAATAGCCCTAGCTGTTGCTCCTGTTCCTGGTGCTGCTGTGTTTGTAATTTTTATGTCTGCATAAGAATAACCTGAACCAGGATTTGTTACTCTTATTTTCGTAAGGGAACCTGTTGCTGCGTTAACATAAGCACTTGCTTCTGCTCCTGTTCCGTCCCCCTCTACTGTAACTTGAACATCACTTGCTGCATAGTCCTGTCCTGCTGCTGTTACAATAACTCTATCTAAAGTTCCGCTAACTGCTGCTCCTTCTACAGCACTTTGTAATGTAGGTAGAGCGTCTGCGTCTCCTAAATTAACTGTACCTACTGCGTTAGAACCGCCACCGCCTGTGAAAGTTACAAAAGCAAAACTATAACCTGAGCCAGAAGCTGTTATTGTAACTCCTGTTACTGCTCCGCCTGATATAGTTGCTGTACCAGATGCTAAGCCATCTCCATCGCCTTGTATTACTACTGTAGGAACACTGGTATAACCTGTTCCACCTGCTGTTATTGTAATACTGTCTACTTCTCCTGTAACATCATGTGTAGGATTACCTGTTAGTTTTCTTACAGGAATATAATCTGCATCTAAGAATTTATTTTGATCTGATGCTGAGATTTGGAACATGAATTTCCAATTGTAGTTATCGGATAGTTCAAATACAGATGTTCCTGTACTTGTAGGCTTAACTGTGCTAGTTCCATTTTTATTATTACTAATACATTTATATACTTTAAATTCATCAGTCATTATAAAGAAGTTAGCATCTGCTAAATTGGAGGCACCAGAATATGATTGGTTAGTTGATGTATAAGCATCATCATACTCATCATATACGGT
>MDSV01193993.1_pt1 | contig 11213 bp, 16 predicted proteins | sample 810851 | NCBI WGS metagenome assembly MDSV01 (sample SAMN05326640, study PRJNA326480) | marine metagenome | isolation source: seawater | place: Atlantic Ocean: North East | collected 2012 | reverse complement strand
TAACTCCAGGAAGTTTAGTAGTATTTTCCATTATCTCTTGAACGTAAGGAGCAAACATTTCAGCATCTTTCTCATCTACGTTAATAATCAACTGGTCATGCACTTGAGCTTGAACTATAGCATCAATATTTAACTCTTTAGCTTTTCTATTAATCTCTACAGCAGCTCTATTCACTACCGCAGCAGCTAATGACTGAAGTTGAAAGTTAAGACAGTTATTAAGACCATTTCGATAATCTCTATAAACTTTAAGTACTTGATCTCTTCCATAACCTTGAGATTCTAAGTCTTTTCTAAATCTCCAATCCATCATTCTTTCACCAAACTTATCATAGATCTTTTTAACTCTAGGTAAGTGACGTACTCTACCAACATAGTTTTTAATATAACCACTTTCTTTTACTTTTTTACGAGAGTTTTCTCTCCAGTCTCTAAGTTGAGGAAAGCCATCTAAATAACCTTTTATCAATCCTTCAGCAGTTTTCTGATCTACTCCTAAAGTCATTTTTAGAGCATATGCTTCCATTCCATAAGCTACTCCTAACGAATAAGCTTTAGCTTTATTTCTTTTAACAGGATCTAACTTCTTTAGATAATTATCAGCTTTTTTATCAGCAGATACTCCTTCTAACTTTTCAGTTTGAATAGCTACATAAGAATAAAAGTCATAGTTATTATCAAATATTTCTTGAAGCTTTTCATCACCAGATACTGAAGCAAAGCAGTGAGGTTCTAGAGATTCATAATCTGCATCAATAACTTTTCTACCTTTACCCGCAGTTAAGAAAGCTCTAACTATATTAACATATTTAACTATTATAGGAGCATCTTCTCCTTCTTCTAGCGGCTTAGGTAATTGTTGAGCATCAGAACCATAGCGACCACTAACAGTACCATTTTGCTTAAAGTAAAAATAATATCTTCCATCTTGATTTCTATCTAAAAACCTATCGACATAGGTAGATTTAATTTTAAGTAGTTTATTGTATAGTCTTAAGTTTTCAGCCCAGTCATAAGTCTTCGCTAGATCTTCTAACATATCCATATCAAACTGAGGAGTACCTTTACGAGTCTGAGATTTAGGTTTAACACCCATATACTTAAAGACTACTTCACCTAAGTGCTTTTTAGACTGTATGTTGATGTATTCTCCGTCATTAGTCTCTTTCCACATGGACATAGATATACGAGCAACTTCGAGTTCGTCTAATACATCAACATTACCAGTCAGTAAGTATTCTTTTTGAGGGCTATCTTCTAAAGCTTCAATATTTTTAGCAGTTAGAGAGTACTTACCAGTTTTATCACTTTTAGGTATATCTAATGAATACCTCATACATAAATTCTGAGCCCAGTTACCTTTATGAGAAGGAGGATAGTTTTCAAAAGCAGTATCCATAACCCAATTTTTAGCTTCATCAGTTTTAAGTATACTCTTCTGTACTATCTTTTTATTCTCTTCTAAGTCAGTAGTTATCTCTTCATTAATCTTATTAAGTAAATCCATATCAAGATCTACACCGTAAGACTCCATAGGTATAGTAACTTCCCTATACACAGGCATTACTTCTTCTTCAAAGAAGAATTTTTCCAAACCTTCATCTCTAAGCTTATCAAGATAAAGATTACAAATACGAAGGGTAAGGTCAGTATCAGCAGAAGCATATTTACTAAGAACCTCCATATCAGCTTTATATATTTCAAAATTAACTTTAGTAGTTTCTCCACCATTCTTTTTTATCGATTCTTTTAGTTCTAATTGTTCTTTATTAGCAGCCTCTTCTACATCCAAACCTAAAGCTTCTTGATTCATTATAGCTATAGATTTTAGTCCAAAAGGATTACCATATCCAAAGGCTCCTTCTTCATAAACAGTATGAACTAATAATCCAGTATCGACCCATATATCCTCTATAAGATCAATACCAAAATAGTTTTTAATAAACTGGCAGTCAAACGATGCATTATGAAATACAAGTTTTTTACCTTTTAATGCTTTAAGTAAGTTTTTAGAAATAGTTTCAGTAGAAGTACCGTCTATACTCTGAAGCTCTAATACTTCTTTCTCAAAATTCCATATCAAAGTAGGAATATAAAAACCTATACCTTCATCACCAGATATAGACCAACCAACTATTTTATCTTTACGAGGATTAAGACCAGAGGTTTCAGTATCGACTGCTATAACCTTTGAATCAGTAATATGTTGGAACATTAATTTTAACGTCTCAGAGTCTTGGACGGTATAGTACTTTTTTTCTAATTGCATATATTATAATTTACGAAATTTATTGCAGTAAAGCAAATATTTCTTCTAAAAATTGATCAGGTTTAATTTTATAATTTCTATTTAGTATTCTCATATTTCTATCTGTACCAGGTAAAACTCTTTTACCACCACCTGTTGTAAGATATAATTCTCCTCTAGCTTCTGTAGTTAAACTACTACCGTTAGATCTCTGTGTAACGAAAGCTTGTCTTGGTATTAAGTATATACCATCTTTCATTACTAAAAAGAAAATATCAAAATCTAATTTAGGATTAATATTAACTTTACTATTTCTTTTATTAGTTAAAGTAAAGTATTTACATGATATAAACTTTTCTATAAATTTTTCTTTTTTATTATTCCACATCAAAGTACTACCGTCTGTATTTTCAGCTCTTGGTGGTTGGTATTTGAAATAATTGGAATTAGATAAATATTTAAAACAGTATGCTTGTATATCTTCAGCTAAATAAGCAGTCAAAGGTGTAACATCTGCTACATTACTACCATCTAACTTTACTCTATCATTAGTATTAATAGTACGAGCAATAGCTTTTATCCTATTTTTAAGGAGATTTTTCTCTATAACTTCTTTTGACAAAACCGTTTTTTTATACTATAATATAAGAAAAAAGTGGCAGAAAAGCCACTAATTCACTTACTTTTTTAGTACTGCTGATTCCGGACCTTCTCCATATAAATCGAAGTAAATCATTTCTGGTTCTGGTTCAGCTTCTTCGTATGCTTTTATTGCAAATAGTTTACCGTTAAGTGGTTCTAATCTATAATGACCTTTGAACTTATTTTTTCTCATATAAGCAGTTAATGCCATTACTAAACCTTCAACTTTTACTCCATCTACATCCCAGTTATCTCCTGGAGGTATTCTGGTTGCAATAAGTTCGTTCTCTTCTACTATTTTTACTTTATCTGCCATTAGTCTCTATCTGTATAACTACTTATTTTTGTAAATAACCAAGCTTCACCTGGTCCTCCTTCACTATCTGGTTTCATTACTATAAGTTGTATTCCTTTCAGAAAAAATAGTAATCTATATTCATCATTAAATTTTTGAACATATAAATACTTACCTTCTATAGTAAATTTACCTTCTACTGTTACTTTGTTAGATACTCTTTTAAATGAATCTCCTTCCTCAGAGTAATACATTTGAAGAGTCTGTGTTCCGTCGAAATTTCTAAAAGTTCCATAAATATCTTCAAGATCAGTAGCAAAGCCAACTTTTCTATCCTGTCCTACTAAAATAAAAGATACTAAAAATAATAGAAGTGTTATAAATTGTTTCATTATTGTCTTAACGTTTTTTGAATAGTATATTCAGTTTTAGTAAAAAATTCTGGTATTAAACTTTGATGAGTAGCTCTAATAGGATTAATATCTATTCCTCCTCTTCTAGTATATAAACAAGCTACCATTAACTGCTCAGGTTTAAATGCTTCAGTTAAATGAGCAAATATCATCTCACATATCTCTTCATGAAAATGACTAACCGTTCTATGACTAACTATATACTTAGCTAATGACTCAGCAGTAGGTAAATCTTTACCGTACATTCTTATATAAACATCACCCCAATCAGGTTGATTAGTAACTCTACAGTTAGATCTTAAAAGATTAGAAGTATATCTAAGTTCTTCAGATTTACTATTTTCTTGCTTCTCTAATTGATTAGCATCTGACTTAAAAGAAGTAAAATCTATTTCATCTAAATTAGCTATACCTCCTACATCATCATATCCTTCAAAAGATAAAGGAATAGTTTCATCATCAGAAGCATAAAAAGATACCGTAGTATTAGTTTCTAATAATTCATCTAAATCTCTTTTTACAGTAGCTTCTATTCCAGAAATACAGTCAGCTGCGTTATCTCCTATCTTAGTCATATTAAAAGAATTTAAATATAACTTAATAGATTTAGATTCTACGTGAAATTCAGAATCTGCAGGACATACTATCTTTAATAAACCTGCTACTGGTTGACCTTTAGTAGTAATCGCTGATACTTCATAAGCGTTCCAAGTATCTACTCCTACAAATTCATCACCAGTTAATCCATAACCTTCTCTATTTAGATTTCTAGGTACTTTTACTAGTAACTCACTATTATATTGATCACTATAACCATCACCACCTACTTTACCTAAATGTTTAGATGCTATTTCTACTACTTTACTATAATTTTTAACTTCTGCCATAATTAACCTTTAAATAATTTTTTCTTACCACCGTCATAAACATAAGCATGACCATGTTCTATTAATAATTCGTTTAATGATTTTTTCTGTCCTTCGATAAAAATCTCAGCTAGTACTCTTCCATATTTACCTTTACCGTAAGATTGAATAGTAAACTTACCATCATTCTTTTCTAAGTATTCAGTAGTAAAAGCAGTAGCTGCTAAACCTCTAATTTTCTCTTCTTTATCCCTTGTTCTTTTTTCCCAAGTATCTACTCCTTTGAATCTAAGCCTTGCTTTGACCCAAGTATCGAATCCTAGATCGATCATTACATCTGCTGTATCACCGTCTACGACTCTTACTAATTTTGCTCCGTATTTATACATCTATAAATTTTATTATTTGCTCTAACCTTTGCATAGGAGAGCCAGTTACCGTAAGATAAGGTTTTCTAACCCCATCCAATATACATTGAAATTCAGAATCTATATCTTCTCTCCATTTTTCATCTATACTTCTAACACCATCATCTACAGATTCAAATTCAATAGGAAAATACACATAATGCGTATATTCTTTTTTTACTCTATTCCAAGTATCTTCTATATAATTAAAAGTACGAGGATCAATATTTTTCATAAATCTAGAATAAACTACTAAATCCATATAACATCTATCTAAAATTAAATTATAAGGACGTAATAAAGCCTCTAAATGAAAACTACTAATAGCTAACTGAGTAGCATCAGTACCTTCTTCATTTATAGGAAATCCATAACCACCTACAGTTCTAGTACTTTCATTAATAAAGTCAAACTTAGGTAATTTATTTTTAAGTAGTTCATAAACAGTAGTTTTACCAGTACTACTTGCACCTACTAAAGCTACTCTAGTTATCATATTCTTTTCCTATCAAAACTATTCTTAAAAAGTTAACCCACATATACAGGCTTCTATCTCTTAATATACGAAAAATATCGTTAAGTTCCAACCCATATGCATTAGTTCTTTCTTCCATTATTACCTTACCCTCATCTACTCCTGCAGTTACTTTATGTAAAACACATCCTATAGTTCGATGCTTTAATTCAAAAGCTTTTACTTGAGGATCTTTACCTTTTAACTCTGGGTATTTAGTTATTAATCCAGGATGTCCGTTATAAATTTTTGATCTTTCACAAACATATTCAGGTACTATTCTTAACCAACCGTGTAAAGTTACTATAGCATTAGGGTATTTTTCTAATAAAGCAATATAATCTTCTTCAGTAGGTTTATTAGCCCAAGTAAAGTAACCTTGCTTTTCTATAGCATCAGAAACTTTTCTAAGATGTTCAGGTCTATCATTAGTAATTATAACATCAGGCCATCTCCCGATAGCTTCTGAAATATCAGCAATTTCTTGACCTGTTTGACTAAAGAATGCTATCCACGGGGTTATTTCCATTTGTATACCACCTAAATTTTTGAATATTATTTTTAATTGTACCTAATTGTTCATCATCTACATCAAAATTAATAAGTTCATATAATTTTTGAGATTCTTTAGACCATAAACCATCACTTTTATAATTTATCCCTTTAATTCCATGTACTACAGGGTTACTCGTATCTAGAGAATAAATCCAATCATAATCAGAATGCTTATAAAAACTAAACTCTTGAGGTAGCCCACATCCTAGTAAATGATGACGTTTATCCTTATTGATTATACCGTCTTTCATTAAGTCTCCTAATAGTTTAACTCTTCCAAGCATCCAACTTACATATTTGTTAGGATGAGGTACAGAGACAGTATAGTACGAATAGTCAAAAGATATAGCTATCATATCAACTTTAGCAATATAATCTAAATACTTATAACAATCTACTATCTGAGAGTAGGTTTTACCTTGAACTACACCTATCTTTTTACCAGGTAATAGCTCATACTCATTATTCCAATTTTCCATTTGAGCTATAGTAAGGTTAGTATCTTCTAAAGCATCAGGTACTATATACCATTCAGGTCTTAATCTTTTGACCCAGTATGCAAACTTTTCAGCATCGAATGCTTCTTCAAGTTCAAATATAGAATTATCTAAAATAACTTCTCTACCTTTAAGTATAGATTCTTCAAATAATCTTAAATACTCTTCATCTTCTTCTAATAAATGAACTAATGCGTAATCGTAATCAGTAAGTTTCTGTATATCATCAAATATACCTTTAGGAGCTTCATGTGCTATTTTAATCATCTTTTACTTCCTGGTTTTCTATTTTAGACATAATTTGACTAGCTTTAGTTATCTCATTAAGAGCTTCATCTAATTTTTCAGTACTATATAATCTAGCTAATTCATTTAAAGCTTCTACTGCTTTATCAAAAGGTACGTATTTTACTCCATCTATAGTTTTAGAGTAATTATTTAAATCAATTGCCATTAATAAATTTTTTAAGGTTAGGTCTAAAGTAATTAATACTTTTAACTACTTTTTTATCGCTTTTTCTATATACTATATACTTGTCTTCTACCTTTTCGTAGTAACATGACTCATTTTGTTCTTTAGAGCGGATGGCGACAGTTTCCATGGCCTCCTCTTCAGTGCTACAAGACTTTGATAGATTCGATGCTTGTACTTCTTGATAGGCTGGCCATATCTTATCCTTAAGGCCATGTAACATGGTGCCGTTCCCAAGGGAAACATAAGCAATATCACACAGAGCATCCAAAACTTCCACGATGTCTCCGTTTTCGCAAGCCTGTCTATATTCTTCCAATTCTTCAAGTATAAAGTCGTATACGAATTGCCATTCTTTTTTCGTTGGTATCGTCGGTTCATAATTGTTAGGTTTACCAAATATGGTATTAAATTTTTCTACTTCAGATACGAAAGGTACGTATCCTTCTTTTGACTGTACTTTAAATTTCTCAGTATCTACTGGAAATAATTCTAATTGTTTTCCCATATTAAGATATATGTATTAAACTTGACCATAGCTCATGAGGTACATCTTGACAAAACTCACTATTAGGAGCTGTAATAACAGATACAGCATCATGCGAGTGTAATGATTCTTGATGCGAACATATTACTCTAAAGTCTTTTATTCTTTTATCTTCTACTAATTGCTCATATAATAATCTAGCAGCATCTTCTACGAACTTAAGATAAGATCCATTTAATTCAGCGAACGCCATTTCATCTTCTCTTTTTACTACTACTTGAGTTTCAGTCATAAGAGCTTTAGCACACATTTCTTGTAAATCTTCTATCCATACTATATCATCAAACTCTATAGATACTCTTGCTACAGATCTTTGAGAGTGAGATACAGTAGCTTTATTTCTATATTTTCTAGCATATTCCGCTAATTCATAAGAGCAAGGACATGCTGATGAATAAACGAAATCGAAATGTAAGTATTTTCTAAATTTACCTTTATCATCAATATTACCTTCTAACGTACAATTATAATATTGATATCCTGCATTATTAGATCTTAAAGAAGGTAGTAATATAGGGTAAGAGAAATGCAATCCTATTTTAGCATCGAATGATTCTAAATCATCTTTATACCTCAGTAATACTTCATCTAATTTATCAAATAATACTTGATCTTTATACTCATAAAAAGACCTCATAATACGAGACATATTTATTCCTTTCTTATGAGCAGCTAATGATACAGTACCAGTTACTTTAGTTTCTAATTCTATATCGCCTCCATCTCTTTTAGTATATTTTAAAGGTAATCTAAAGTTATGAATTCCTACTTGCTGAATAGCTACAGGAGATCCTTGTATTAAAGAAGAAGGACCGTTTTGTAAATCTGGAAAGGTCTTTATATCATCTTTCGTAGGACTATACTTATTATCATAATCTCTATTAGGTTCATAATATTTTACAGAATTATTATTCGGAGGAGCTTCTACAGTAGTTTCAGCATCTCCAATCCATTCATAACCTTTTATTTTTTCATCTTTCATATCTATAATATAAGTAATTAAATTTAATTTTCCAAATAATTTTGTATAGTTTTTGCATTTCTTTGTTCCCATGGGTAAACTATCCACCCATAATCATCACCGATAGTTTTAGCAAAGTAATCTGGTTTAACTATTGATGATTCTTTATAATGTAAAGTACCGTACATAGGTACATTAAAATCTTCTTCCCATTGAGCTATAGTATTTCCAGAATCTGCTATATCATCTAAAATAAGCATTCTAGGATAATGATTACTTGCCCATCTGCTGTACTCTACTTTAAACCTATGTGAAAACATAATTGCTAATAATGTTCCTCCTCTAGGTATTCCTGTAACTAGGTCTACTTTACCTTTTACTTGATCATATAATAGATCTAATAATCTATTTACATCATCCCATGTTAAATAAACTTTCTTTATCTCTCCCATGTATGATTCATTGTCCAGTAATCTTCTGGTATTTCTATTGTTGCTATAATTATACTATTCATATTCTAAATCAAAAAATTTATAATTTTCTTTTACTTTATCTAATTCTCCTGCTTCTATTGCTTCTTCTTCACTATCGTATATTGCATCGACAGGACATTCTGGTAAACAAGCTCCGCAATCAATACATTCCTCTGGGTTAATGTATAATTGTTTTCCTTTGATTTCCTCTTTTGACATCCCAGCTACCTCGCCTCCTGATCCATCTACCTTTATAGGACCATGAATACAATCCACTGGACATACATGTACACAGGCTGTATCGCAAGTACTCACGCATTTGCTTCCAATTATATAACTCATTAAACTTCTCTTTGGTCTTCAAATGCAATAATATGAGGTCTCCAAGTCATTCTATATCCGTTATCTCTTACCCAATCAAATAATATAGGATAAGACTTAAATAATGCTTCTCTACTATCTCCAGCAGGCATAAACCATACCTTTTCTCTCGGTACATCTAAAGTTTGAATACAGTTGAATATTTCTTCTAAAGCTCCTTTATCTTTTCCATCCCATACTGGTTTAATATGAAAATCATTATGATAAGCTATACTTTGTTTTATGGCCTCATAATTAAGTCTAAACCTATTATGAGTTTTTATCATCCTTTCATCAACAATATTTCCCTGAGGCGTCTCAACGCCCACAACAGGTACTGAATTACTGAATTTAGGACTAATACTAAGGAGGCCAATAGGAAAGTCAGTAGGAAGGAAATGTGACCCTTCAGTTTCGATAGTAATAAAGATATCTCGTTCATTAGCAAAATGGGTTAATTCATTTACAAGCTTTTTATGCATTGTAGGAGATCCTCCTGTTAACATCATCTCTGATATATGAGGATTTTTATCATACATTGCAATAATATCGTTAAAGTTAAATTTACCTTTCTCTGGATGTATACTTGTATACCATGAATCACACCATCCTCCTTCTCCAAAATAACATCTATGAGTACACCCAGTAGTTCTAATAACTACAGTAGGGTATCCAGCTCTAGAACCTTCTGATTGTACTGCTGTATATACTTCTACAATAGGTAGATTCTTTTCGTAATCTTCTATTCTACCTAGGGACATAAATAGCAGTATTTTTACCGTGTTCTCTAAACTCTACTTTAGCAATACGTACTCTTCCGCCTGTTTCAGCTTGAATAAAAGGATCTACTTTATTGAAAAGATACTCAGCAAAGCCTTCAGCTCCTACAAAGTCTATAACTCTAACTTGAGCTACTCCTGCTGCATCCATTTTAAGAAAAGATTCTTTAAAAGGATCATCATTAGCTACTATAAAAGTATGATCAAACATATAATCCATCCATTCTTTAGGAGTCTTACCATCGATCTTATTTTTTGCTCTTTTCATTCCTCCGAAGTCCCATACCCAGTTTCTTTCATCTAATTTACCTTCGAACCATAACTTAAATGAAACTCCATACCCATGTAAATACTTACAATGAGTAGTATCTGCTTTCCATTGACGAAATACCGTACTGAATCCGTCAAAAACTTTTGTTGATAAAAATCTTGCCATAACTATACTAATTCTTCTATTATACCTACTAATTCTGCTAATAACAAACCTGCAAAACCCCATCCTATAAACCCAAAACAACCAGCAAAACATGCTAGTATTCTTATACCAGATTTTACAAAAGAAACTAATTGATGCAATTTAGCATCAGGGTAGTTTACAAAGTTAGTCTGTGTGGGCTTTTTTGATTGTTGATCGTGAAGGTAGTCTTCTGTTGAGATGTTTCTGGATTCTCTATCCATGAGATCATTTAAGATCTCTTTTTCAGTTGTATTGTTTACCATTTTCGTGTTTTTAAAGTGGTGCTACGACACTATAGTCTATATTATTATAATATAGTAATAAATATTCTAAAAAGCAACTATTTTAAAGAAATATTTGCATTAATTGGCAAATTAAATTTTAAAGGTATTTCTGAGTTACCAAATTTATTAAATAATATTCTTTTTTCACTTCCTTTAATACTATCGTGGTTAGAATAATCATTATCTTGATTACTACTATATAATGCATCACCACAGTTATTAATTAATGATTGTTTAACTGAATCAGGAGTTGCTGATGGATTTACTTGTAGTACTAAACTTAAATAACCTGCTACTTGAGGAGATGCCATCGAAGTACCAGATAAAGTCATTTGTTTATAATTATTATCAGCAAAATAAGATCCTGTATCGCTTGACATAGCACAAACAGTAGAAACTGAACTGAGTATATTAGTTCCTGGAGCATAAAGATCAACTGCTGG
>MDSV01113749.1_pt1 | contig 11213 bp, 12 predicted proteins | sample 810851 | NCBI WGS metagenome assembly MDSV01 (sample SAMN05326640, study PRJNA326480) | marine metagenome | isolation source: seawater | place: Atlantic Ocean: North East | collected 2012 | reverse complement strand
GCTGTAGCGGAAGATGCTGTAGCTGAAGATGCTGTAGCTGAAGATGCTGTAGCGGAAGATGCTGTAGCTGAAGATGCTGTAGCTGAAGATGGTGAAGATGATGCACCTGTAGCTGACGCACCAGCTGAAGATATCGTGGCTGAAGAATCTGAAGAACCAGCTGAAATTGTGGAAGAACCATTACAAGATATAAAGGATATGGATAACATGGAACCTTTAAGTGTTCAACCATCTGATAATAAAGTAGAAGAATTAGCAAATAATGTAAATGATTTAAGAGAATTAGTTGATATGATGAAAACTGATTTAAATAATCATAAGGATGAAATATCAAAACTCAGAATAGAATTAGATGACTCATTAGAACAAATCAGAAACTCTAATCAAGAAATTATTGATCTTAAAGAACATGTATCAGCAAAAAAAGAGAAAAAAGGAAAATCAAGTGAAAAGAAAGCAAAAAAAACTAATGAAAAGAAAGCAAAAAAAACTAATGAAAAGAAAGCAAAAAAAACTAATGAAAAGAAGGCAAAAAAAACTACTAGAAATAAAAAAAGTAAATAAATATAATTAATTTATTTAAACACTAGATTATATAAATTTAGAATGAATAAATTAGAATTAGATAATAAAACAATCATTAAGATTAATTTCTATGAATTATCAAAATATAATATTACTATTCCTAATATTCAAAGAATTTTAGATATAGATAAAATTAATAATATTGTAAATTATCAAATAGATTTTTTAAAAAATAATAATATATTTAATATTTTAGGTTTAATTAATATTAATTATAATAAAGAAGATAAAACTTATTATTTAATTGATGGGCAACATAGATATAGTGCTCTAGAAAAATTATTTAATCTAGGACATAATCCTTATTTTTTTATTGAATTAGTTTATGTTAATAATTTTAATGAATTAAAAAATAATTATAATTTAATTAATAAAAATACACCACTACCTGAACTACCTGAGAATATAAATAAAACTTTGATTGAAACAAGTGCTATGTATTTTAAAAATAAATATAATGAATTATGGTCAAAAACTTCAAGAAGTAATAGACCACATATATATTTTGATTATTTTTTAGAAGCAATAGCAGTATTATATAATGAATTAACTAATGTAAATATTATAATTAATAATTCACAAGATTTAAATAGTATTATAGAATCTTATAATAATAAATTAGGAAATTGGAGCAGAAAAAATTTTCCTGAAAGTAGTTCTATAACAGATAATATGTATAATAAATGTGAAAAATGGAATTTTTATTTAGGATTATTTAAACATATATCAGATAAATATAGATATAAATGGGTAAAAAATATAATATATGAGTATACAGGAGAAATTATAACAAATAATAAAAAAAAAAATTATATACCTAAAAAATTAAAAATAGATATATGGAATAGGTATATTGGTGAGGATAAGAGGAATACTAAATGTATATGTTGTAATACAACACAAATAGATGTAATAGATTTTCATGCTGGTCATATTATTTCAGAAAAAAATGGTGGATTGATTAATATTGATAATATTATTCCTATATGTAATCAATGTAATACATCAATGAGTTCTGAAAATATGGATTTATATATTAAAAAATATTATCCACAAAATTATAATATATTTTTAAATGTAACTAATTTAGAAAATAATACTAATAATACTAATAATAGTATTTATAATTATTGGATTTTTTAAAACAAATAATTATAAATTTTATAATAATAATTAACTAATTTACTAGAAAATATTTTATATATATTATTTAAATATCTAATACTATCACATAAACTAATAGCTAAACTGTTTATTTCTTCATGTGTTAGTGGTGTGCCACCCATTTATAAATTTATATAATTATTATTCTATATAGTTATATCTAATACTCATTTTTTTTTTTATAATATTATCTAAACGATCATATTGATGAACACAATAACACACATTTTTATTATACGTTATTTGATTATTTTCATTTAATAATTCATCATAATTTATTAAATTTAAGAAAATTGGAAAAGCAATTGTATATACTAATAAATCTTTATTTTCACAGAAACAAATATTAATATTTTTTAATAAATTACCATATATAATAGCATAATTTATTCCACTATCTGTTCCATAATATGATTTGTTTTGTTCAGATATATTATTAAATAATACTTTATTAAACATTTTTAAATAATTTAATATTCCTTTATTATTACCTAAAATAGTCCCTACACATAATATAGATTTATTTTTAACTGATTCATGTATATTTAAACCAGATTTATTAACATATAAAGTATTAAATTTACATTTATCTATAGTTATATCTAATGATTCTTCCTTAAAAATATATAAATCATGATTATTATTTAATATAGGATGTGTAAAAATATCTTTTTGAAATAAAACATCTCTAGAATCACATATAAAAATATAATCATATATATGACTGTTATGTAGTTTATCTAATAGATATTCATAATATAATTTAAATCTAAAATTTACAATATGAATATTTTTATTATCAACTACACTAAAAATAAGATTATTATATTTTTCTTGTAGTTTTTTACAATGGATTATATCATTTGAACTAATAAATAAAACTAAATCTGTATTATTACATACATCAAATAAACTACCAACAAATCTTTCAAAAATATTAAATGAATAATTCATACATATTGATAAAACTATATTCATAATATAATACTTATTAATAATTAAACTTAAAGTAAGTTATTTAATTATTATTTTTTTTTTTAAAATTTGCTTTTTATAATTATTAATTATTTTTAAAGTTTCATTTAACATTTTATTAGTCTCATCTATTTTCTTTATATTTTTATCTATTAGATTCGGTTTTTCATTTATTACACTAGTCATATTATGTATATATATATATATATACTAATATAAAATTATTTAATATTAAATTATTTAATATAAAATTATTTAATATAAAATTATTTAATATAAAATTATTTAATAAAATATAAATTGATTATTATAAGTATATTAAAATAAATGCAACAAAATTTAATTACTAAATACTTTAATATTAATAATAATACTACCAATAATACTACTAATAATACTACTAATAATACTACTAATAGTAATAATAATATAATAGGTAATAATATTTTAGTAATTTATACTGATGGAGCATGTAGTAATAATGGTAAAAAAAATGCTAAAGCTGGTATAGGAATATACATAGATAATATGTATTGTATTTCTGAAAAATTAGAAGGGAAACAAACAAATCAAAGAGCTGAATTATATGCTATATTAAAATCATTAAAAATAATTAATATTAATGATTATACCAGTATTATAATATATACAGACTCTCAATATAGTATAAATTGTATAACAAAATGGATTAAAAATTGGATTAAAAATAATTGGAAAGATAAACATAATAAACCAGTTAAAAATAAAGATTTAATTGAACCAATATATAATATTTATAAAACAAATAATAATATAAAATTTACACATATTTTAGCACATACAAATTTACAAGATTGTCATTCATTAGGTAATAATAAAGCTGACATGTTAGCCAGACAGGCAATTAAATAAACTTATTATAAAAAAATCTTGTCAAAAAATTATAAGAAAACTTATTTAAAATTGATTATTTAATTAATTTAATTTACCATAAAATGTCATTAAGACTTGTAACAAATGATAATAAACATATTAATGTTTCATTAGAAGAAGTATTAGAATTTAGACTAATTACTAATATGTTAGATATTGAAATTGATACACTTGAAAATACTACTTATGAATTAAGTGAGGATTATGAAATTCCATTAGATATTTCATTTAATATTTTAAATAAAATTATAGAATTTAGTAATTATGAATTAAATAATAAAGAAACCCATATTCATAATAAATCAGTTTATTATAATGAATATTTTACATGTGAAGATGAAATATTATTTGGAATAATGAATTCAGCAGATTATTTAAATTATGATTCTTTACTTGATAAAGCTTGCGAAAAATTATCAGATGATATACTTAAATGTGATTCAGTAGAAGATGTAAAAAAAAAATTTAAGATTACTCGTGAATTTACAGAAGAAGAAGAAAACGAAATTCTAGAATATGCTAAAATGTAATTCATTTAGAAATAAATTATTATTAAAAGTAATGATTTTAAGAAGTCATACAAATCTAATTAATAAAAATTTTAAAATTAAAAATGTTAAAATTAAAACTAAACCAATAATAAGATATTATTTTTTAAGCAAACAAGAAAAATATGATAAAATTAAAGCATTCAATATTATTATTAAAAATTTTAAAAATCAATAAATTTATATAAAATATATATATATATATGGAACAGGTTATTCCTCTTTATAATAATGAAATATTAGAAGTTACACAAAATTTAAAAACCTATTTAGAAGCTACATTTGATTTTGTATATAATCATAATGATTTTTTTATAGTTGGTAATAATGATACACCACTTAATAGTTTACCATACACTTCAGGTGAAGTAATATGGTTAAAAATAATTGATTATGTAAAAGAATTAATGATTGACCCAAGTCATCCGGATGCTTCCTTATTTTATGGTAAATTAAGTGCTAATTTTGTTATTGCTTATGGGACTCATAGTTTTTTAAATGAACAATATGAAGTATTATTAGATAAATTTAATAGAAAACTTGTTCCTATTTATAATGAATCTAAACTAGATTACACATATTTAAATAATGATATATCTATTACCAAATTAGATACAATTTTATGGAAACCAGTTGGTTTTAGTAAAAAATATAATACAATATTAGAAACTGTATTAAAACTTATATTTGATACATTAAGTTTAGCTTATAGTGTTGAATGGAGTTTTAAAAAATTAGATAATTTATATATTATTCTTAATAGAGATGTAGAAGAAGGATATCACATACCAATGACATATGAAATTCCTATTGCTTTAAAAAATTATATATATCAAGTATGGATATTTATGATGAATGATCGTAGTAATTTATTATCTCCACAACAAAAAAAAATTGAAGAATTATTACAAAAATATAAAAATAAAGGAGTTCCAGTTATTTTATCTGATAATTTAAAAAGAGGATTTGAAATCAATAAAAAAGTAATTTATAGAGATAGTATAGTAACAAAAGAAGGTTTTAATAAATATTTCTCCAATAATATATTATATAGTGCTGTTGGTATTTTATCATTTATACTATTTGTTGTATTATTAAAAATTTTTGAAGTAATATAAATTTATATTATTATATTATATAAATTATCATTATTTAATATAATTACTTTTATTTTTTAAAAATTCTTCTAATGTAAGTATTTTTATTTTTTTTTTTTGTGCTTCTTGAATTTTAGAAGACTTACCTAATTTATCTTTTGTTATTAATAAAAATGTATCAGAATTTATTGTATTTTTAACTGCTATTTTATGTGATTCTAAATATTGTTCTAAATCACTATTTCTAAATCCAGTAAATACAATATTTTTTTTTATTTGTGTTTTTTCAATATATGAATCTAGATTATGAGTTTTTATTTTTAAACTTTTTAAAAATAACTTAAATTCTCCTAAATTATTTACAAATTGATTAGATGTAATATCACTAAATCCATCTATTGACATTATTTTTTCCTTTAAATTTTTATCTATTTTATGTTTCATCACATCAGGAATATTACTAAAAATTAGTGCTAATTTTCTTTTACCTAAACCATTTCCAAATATATTACTAGCATTCATAATTTCAATTAAATTTACATTTTCTAATGCTATTTTAATATTATTAATAATCTTATTTGCCAGTGTTTCTTGAAATCCCTCTATTTCTAATAAATTCTTCTTCTTTATATGTAAAATATCTACTATTTCTGTATAACCATTTTCATATAATTTTTTAATTATTCCTGGACCCATAGAACTAACATTAATATTTTTAAAGAAATCAGTAATTAATTTAATCTTACATGTATCATCATCATTATTATCAATAGAAAATATATCTACTTCAGTTTCATTCCATTCATATTCAGAATCAGGCATATCTGGTTTTTTTGCTTTTAATACTACCTCAAGTATATCAGGAATAACATCACAACTACGAGCTATTTTAATTATAGCACCTGGTCCTATTTTATTTTTATAAATAAATTGTGCTGATTTACCACTAACATATTCAATATTAACACCACCAATATTAACTTTTTTAACTTGAACTTGTGGAAATAATTTACGATATTTAGATACATTCCAATGAACTTTAACTACTATGGTTTCTTCCACTTGTTCTGTTAATAACATTTTAAAAGCAAAAGCATAATCTGGATTTCCAGATTTATTATAACCATAATTATTATTATGTCTAATAATTATTCCATCAATTAAATAATCTTCTGATGATTTATAAGATTCTAATGTATTTTGTAAATATTTAAAATCAATATTCTTAATACTATGATTTTTTACTACATTAAAACCCATTCTTTTTAATTTTTTTAATTGTTCACTAATTTTAAATTCAGGATATAACATTTCATATGCTACAAAATCTAAATATTTTACATTTTTATCAGGTTTCTTACTATTAACTAATCCTGACGCAAAACTACGAGAATTAGCACTATCTGTTTTTAATTTATCATATACTTTTTGTTTTACTAGAATTTCTCCTCTAATTGTTATTTCACTATGTGAATTTAAATTTGGAATATCAAAGTATTTAATTAAATGACTCACATCTTTACCTTCTACACCATTACCTCTTGTAAATAATTTTAATGTATGTCCGTTTTTATATAATAAACCTGAAATTCCATCTAATTTACTCATAATCACATAATCTTCTTTATATTTCTTCATCCAATTATTAATTTTCTTCTCTTCTTTTAAATTATCCATAGAACCCATATAATATGGTAATTTTACTTTATTACCTGTGACATGGCCAACCTTAGTCTTATATTTTGAATGTGGATATTTTGATAATAAATATTCCTTCACAAAATCAAACTCATCATCCTTTAATGTTAATTTATCTGTATTATAATAAGAATTACTAGCATCATCTAGTATTTCTTCTAATTCTTCTTGTGAATAATTATCTATATTTTGGAAATCCATATTTATTGTTTAAATTAATTTTAAGAAAAATCAATTTTAAAATTGATAAATATTTATAATATTTAGAATATTAAATAAACATGCCTTATAAAAAAAAAGAAAATAATTATTCAGATATTGAAGAAGAGGATTCTAAACTAATTTCATTACAATTACTAAATAAACTAGAAAAAACACCTACATTATATTATTATGAATTATGTAATTTAAAAAATAAATATACACCAGAATTTATTTCTAAAATTATTAATGATACTAGTAATACATATATTTATAATGGTAATCATTTACATGCTTTAGTATATTTAACTGGTAAATTAAATAATGATCTATATGATGAAGATTCAGATTTTTATGGTAAAAATAGCTATATTTTTGAAATTCTAAGTATCTATATTTTAGAAGAACTTATTAATTATGATATTGACTTATATTGTGTTAATAGTGATAATTATACTCCATTAGATTGTTTATTTCATAAAACATGTACTACTCGAAAAAAAAATTCTAAATTTATTACTAAACTTAAATCATTTTATTAAAATTATTAAAAATTATTAAAAATTATTTAAAATTATTTAAATTGATTTTTTTAGATTATATTTTACACACAACACTAATGCCAAAATCTTTTATCGATATTTCTGAAGAACTATTTGATCTACTTGAAAATAATTATATTGCCTATTATAATACTTTATGTGATTTAGAATTACAATTTGATAAACATATAATTAAAAAAATTGTAGATAATTCTGCTTATAGAACTTATTTAGGTAATCAACTTCATGCTTTAATTTATTTAACTGGTGATTTAGCAAATGTTTCCACAGAAAAAACTAATATTTATGGTTCTAAATCCTTAATTCCAGACGAATTTTCTATTAAAATTTTTAATAAATTAGTAGAATATAATATTGATGTTTATCAACAAAATTATTATGAACAAACACCATTACAAAATATTATGTGTGAAGAATGTTATTCCTATAGAATCAATAATAATAAACTTAAAAAAGCTATTAGGAATAAATATATTTATGATCTTGATAAAACACTAATTCAATAAAATATTAAATAAATTATTAAATAAATAAATCAATATTAAGTAAATAAATCAATATTAATAAATGGTTTATCTGATTTTATAATTTTACCAATTTCTATCATATTATATTTTTTTAGTATATTTTTATCATAGTCTTCCGATACTATAACAATCATACCTATTCCACAATTAAATGTTTTTAACATTTCATTTTGACTTAATTTACTACATTTTTTTATCCATTTAAATTCATCATGTATTTCCCATGATTTATTTAATTCAAAACTTAATTCTTTAGGTAATACTCGTGGTATATTTTCTATCATACCTCCACCTGTTATATGAGCGTATCCTTTAATAAAATCATAATTATTTAATTCCATAAGAGTATTTACATAAATTTTAGTTGGTTTATTTAATTCTTCCAATGAATAATCATTATTTTTAAGTAATTCTAATACTAATGAATATCCATTAGAATGAATTCCATTAGAATAAAGTCCTAAAATAATATCATTTTCATCTATAGTTTTAGGATATAAATCTTTTTCTATAACTCCCACACTAAATCCTCCTAAATCATATTTATTTGGACTAAAAATACTTGGTAATTCTGCTGTTTCTCCACCAACTAAATCACAACCTGCTATTTTACAACCATTATTAATACTTTTAATTATTTCTACTTGTTGTTCAATATTTAAACTATGAACTGCTATATAATCTAACATAAATAATGGACGAGCTCCATGAACTATTAAATCGTTTACACACATTGCTACTAGATCTATACCAACTGATGAGTAATTATTTAATTTATTTGCTATTTCTAATTTACTTCCTACACCATCAGTTGAAGCTGCTATTTTAATATTTTTATAATCATATATAGAACAAAATTTACCAATATTAGATTTATTATTTTCACCTAATATATTTTTTATTATTGATACAAATTTATTACCATTTTCTATATTTACACCACAATCATCATATGTTAATTTATTATTTATACTCTCATTTTCTATTAGTCTTACACAATTTAATATACATTTATTTTCTAATTCTTGCACGATTTTTTTTAACTCATATTTATCTTTTGTTAATACCTTAGTTTTTTCTTGTAAAATTATTTTACCTTCATCTACATCTTCTTCTACTATATGTAATGTACAACCTGTATATGTATCATTATTATTTATTACTTTTTGATGTATGTCTAAATCCATCATATTAGTATATTTAGGTAATAATGAAGGATGTATATTATATATTTTATTCTTATAACTATTTATAATAGTAGGTGTTATTATTCTCATATAGCCAATTAAAAATATTATATCTATATTATAACTTTTTAAAATAGTTAATAATTGTGTATCATAAGATATATTTGAAACATCTTTTTTTTTAGGTAAATACAAATAAGAAATTTTATATAATTTAACTAAATCTATTATTTTAGCATCTGCCTTATTAGTTATAATTATATCAATAGTGCTTTTTACATTATTATTTTTAATACTTTCTAACAATTTTTTACAAGAATTACCTGAACCAGAACTTAATATTGCTATTTTTTTACCATTTAAATTATTTATATTTTTTACATTTTTTGTTTGTAAACAATGTTCTAATCCAATATCATTTCTAAAATACATATTTTCATAACTAATATTTTTTATAAAATTATAACAATTATTTAATGATTTAAATAAATTTGTATCATAAGATACAACAGACATTATACGACCTCCATTTGAATAGTAATCTGTATTTATTTTTTTTATATTAGAACCATATAATTTAATATTATATTTACATAACTCATCTATATTATAATCTAAATCTAATTTAAAATTATTTTTACTTTTTTTATATGGATAATCTAAGTGAGATAATACTACATTACTACATGATACATTTTTAAATTCTAATTCTAATGTTTCTCCATTAATACATTTACACATTGTTGTATATAAATCATTTTCTAGCATATTTAATAATACTTGACATTCCGGATCACCAAATCTACAATTAAATTCTAATAGTTTATAAGAACTATTAATATCAGTTGTAGACTTCATTACACCCGCATATAAAATTCCTATATAATTTAATTCTTTTACTATTTTATCCATATGTTTTTTTAATTCTTGTAATTCATTAGTATTTAATAAATTTACCGGCGCAATAGCTCCCATTCCTCCTGTATTTGGACCGGTATTATTATCACCTAATCTTTTAAAATCTTGACATTGTGGTAGTAGAAATATTTCTTTACCATTACAAAATCCCATAACTGATACTTCTTTACCATATAGTCGTTCTTCAATTATTATATCCTTATTATCATCATAAGCATTATTTATATAAATATCATCAATTATTTTTAATGCTTCTGTTTTTGTATTTGGTAAAAAAACTCCTTTGCCACCAGCTAATCCTGATAGTTTTATAACATATTTTTCTATATTAATTGTTTCAATATATTTACATATTTCATTATAATTGTTATTAAATATTGTATATTCTGATGTTGGTATATGAAATTTATTCATCATTAATTTTGAAAAGATTTTTGAACCTTCTATATTAGATGCGTATTCACATGGTCCAAAACACTTTATATTATGTGATTCTAAGATATCGACATAACCTTCGACTAAATGTTGTTCTGGTCCAAATATAACTGTGCTTACTGTATTTGTTTTAGAAAATTCTAGTATATCATCTAAAGAATTTAATGAAGTATCTATTTTTTCATTTTCTATAAAATCATTATTATTTATTGTATATATTTTGGTAATATCAGGATTTTCTAATAGTTTTTGTATTATACAATGTTCACGAGCACCGTTTCCAAATATTATAATGTTTTCCATAAAGGATTAATGTATTCTAATATAATTATGTTTTTAAATAAACTTTTTAAACTTTTTAGAAAAAAGTTTTATCAAAAAGAAATTTTTTAGAAAAAAGTTT
>MDSV01074612.1_pt1 | contig 11213 bp, 7 predicted proteins | sample 810851 | NCBI WGS metagenome assembly MDSV01 (sample SAMN05326640, study PRJNA326480) | marine metagenome | isolation source: seawater | place: Atlantic Ocean: North East | collected 2012 | reverse complement strand
TTGGGGCGTTAACTTCTTCTCCGCTTTTGCCGGTGCTGGCGCCTGTGGTATTATTGCACTGCTAATCAGCCGCTCCGGAGCCGACCTACTGCGCTCCCTCAAAAAAGAATCCAATGCTCTCGACCCCCGCACCCAGAACCTCTTTTGCACCACCGCTGGTATCGCTGGAGGACTACTCCTCGCCTTCGGTCAAGGCATGTGGTCCCAAGCCGTTATTGCCGAGGTATACACGCTAAACATCTTCTTTCAATCTCTCGTTCTCGCATTTCTATACCGCTGGATTCGCCACCCTGAACAGACCCACTGGCTTCTGCTTTGCAGTTTCGTATTCGGACTCGGTATCACCAACCACCAAACCCTCCTCTTTATGGGACTAGCCATTGCCGTCGCCGTTCTCTGCAACGACCTAAAGATGTTCTCTAGCACCTACCTCTCCCGTATTATCCTCCTTTTCGGCGGTCTTATTCTCGCCTTCATCGGCGTCTACAACCTTACCCTCCCTCTTCAAATTACCGGTATCCTTCTAATGATAATCGGCGGACTCCTCATCCGCGAAAGCTTTCTTCTTCGCGATTTTCTCATTACCGGATCCCTCTTTATCTTTCTCATCGGTTTCAATAAAGTCGCAGCCGAAACTTCCACTCTTACCCAATGGATGTGGATCGCCGGTCCCGACCACCCAGGCTTCTGGTTATGGACCGCCTTTTCCCTACTCATTCCAGCCATTGCTATCCCACTTTTACCCAATGGGAGAACCGTTGGCATAACCTTTCTTCTTATCTTCCTTGGTCTCAGCTTCTATTTCTACATGCCCTTCTCTTCCGACCAAAATCCCCCCATCAACTGGGGCTATCCCCGCACCTGGGAAGGCTTCATGCACGCCATCACTCGAGGCCAATACGAACGCGTTAAACTCGCTGCCGTCTTCACCCCTCGATTTCTCGAACAAGTCGGCACCTACCTCTTTGATCTCCGCTCTCAGTTCTATGCCCCCATCGCCCTCCTTGCCACCCTCCCACTCGCCCTCGGCTGGCGCACTGGACGCCGCAACATCAGCTGGCTCATCATCACTTTTGTCGCCTTTCTCTCAGTTGGCCTCGTCTTCATGATTCTTCAAAACCCCAAAACCGACATTCAAAATCTCTTCATCGGTCGCGTTCAATACATCCAATCTCACGCCATCTACGTCCTCTGGCTCGGCTATGGACTTCTTCTACTCATGGCCGGACTTCAAACCCTAGTCAAAAACAATCCCCTCACTCGTCTGATCGGAACCGCCCTCGTTCTCCTCCTCCCCTTCGCCCTCATCTATAAAAACTATAACGACTCCGGCCAACTCAAAGTCGTCGGAGGCGCTGAACAAAACGGACACGACTTCGGCTGGCAATTCGGCAACTGGCAACTCCGCGGGATTGACGGCATCCGTGACGACTTCCTTTACTGGTATCCCGACCCTGAAGAATTTCAAACTCAATGGGCCACCTACCCATGTGAAGCCTATCCACCCGCTATGGAAACCAACGCCATTTTCTTCGGCGGTACCGACCCCGGACGCTTTGTACCCACCTACATGATCTACTCCGCCAAAGTACGCCCTGACATTTATCTTATCACACAAAACGCCCTGGCAGATAACACTTACATGAACGTCATGCGCGACCTTTACGGCGATCAAATCTGGATTCCCACCCCCCGCGACACCAATCTAGCCTTCCAAAAATATGTTCAAGACGTCCAATCCGGTCGTATCCAAGCCGGAGCAGACCTCACCACCGAAGGCGGACGCGTACAAGTCCAAGGAGTCGCCGGCGTCATGAAAATTAACGCCCTTCTCTGCAAACAACTATTCGATAACAACCAACAGATCACCGAAACCAAAACTACGTCGGCTACCCGTCCCGTCGGTGCAGCCCAGGTTCCAAGTGCCCCAACCAAACCAAACCAAACCCGCGCCTTCTACATGGAAGAATCCTACCCCATGCCCTGGATGTACCCCTACCTAACACCTCATGGTCTCATCCTTAAACTCAACAACCAACCCACTCCCATCTCCTCCCAGCTCATCGCCGACGACACCGCCTTCTGGAACTGGTATACCCAACGTCTCAGTTCCGACCCCCGTTTTATCCGCGATATCGTAGCCCGTAAATCCTTCTCTAAGCTCCGCACCGCCATCGCCTCTCTTTACAACGCCCGCGGATTCCCCCTTCAAGCAGAAGCTGCCTACCGCCAAGCCATTGAACTCTACGACCTCAGTCCCGAAGCCAACTTCCGTCTTGCCAATCTTCTTGCCAGCTCCGCTCGATTCGATGAAGCCCTCGATATCATCGATATCCTGCAAAATAAAGACCCAAAAAACGCCCAACTCAAACCAGTCCGCGATCAGCTCATCCAGCGCCGTAATCTCCTCAAAACCCGAACTCAAATCGAAACTAAGATCAAAACTAACACTTCCACTCTCAACGACCTCCTCACCCTCCAGCAAGTCTATATCGCCCTAGGAGAGAAAACCAAAGCCAACGACCTAATCAATACCCTCATCCAAAACCAAAATATCTCACCAAACATCCTCACCAAAATCATCGAACGTCTTGCCCAGCAACGCAACTACACTGCCGCCAAAAATGCACTTGATAAACTAATTCAGCTGCAACCCAAAAACCTCGAAGCCAAAGCCAATCTCGCCATGATACAACTCCTTCAAAAAGATGAGGACGCTTTCTGGATAACTCTACAGAAAATGATCAACCAACACGGAACCAGCGCCCGCCAACTCCTTAACTCCGACAAGCGCTTTCAGCACCTCAAGCAACATCCCCGCTTCAGAGAGTTCATTGAAACACCAAAATCAAAATTTCCAATTACGATTTGATAACACATCACTTTGGCCACAGTTTAACGCGATTTGTAGTTTTATTGATTTCATATGGTCCAGGGAATGGATGAACTGGCCTATTATTACCGAAGTAGTCGAAGTTAATGCTGATATCCTGGCTTTGAGGCGAATCAAATCTTTGCTTTGTAATTAACGCTTTACCAAGATTTTCACTACTAATTATTACTCGATTAGTCGTGTACCATTCCCGATCGAAATTAAATATTAGATCTAGCTCATCATCTTTTTGAATCAGATTATAAATTTGTTTTTTAGAATCTAACGAAGGAGTTTTTATGTAAACATTATCCTTGATAGTGTTGTTACCATTTTGTTTCTCATATTCATGTAAAGCGTTCTCAACCAATATATTATTAATAAATCTATCATCACCATCGCGAATATTTTCTTCGCCAATAAATTCACATGAATGTGGCTTGAAATATTGCGTATATCGATCTCTGCCTTGAGAAGATCTGGATTGCACGCTACCAGCTAAAAAATTATGCACAAAGGCACCTCCTTGAGAAACATCTTTTATTGATACGGCCGACAAAAAGAAATTATTATCAACCAATAAAGGTCCATGATTCACTTCCGTAAAGAAATCATGTTTTTTATTATCAAATAGAATATTGCCCGAAACTCGCGCTCCTTGTGACATCCAATCAAGCCAGATTCCCCGTTGGGATTTGTAGATCAGATTATTTCTAATTATAGTATCCACTGCAGCATGTAATTTAATACCTGCCTGTTCAAAACCATCCCACCAACCTCTGATATTTATGTTGTATATTTGATTGTCTTCGATGACGGAAAATGAACCTCCATGGCTTCCAACAATGCCCGCTTGTTCACAATCGAAAATCAGGTTATTTCTTACCAAATGGTGCCCAATATTTTCTCTTGTCCAATCACCCCGCTTAATAACTCGTTTCACGGTTTGATAATGCGCATTGTAACCATATTTTAAAAGGCCATCTAAACGATCATGATATTTACCTAAAGTAAGTCCTGCACAACGAGCGTGTGAAATTACATTATTCTCAATAACCCAACCTTTACTCCAGTTTACTCCAATTAATCCTATCTGCTCTTGTGTGGGTGGCGACCATGGATTAGCAGCTTGAGTAAGATGAAATCCTCGAATAGTTATAAAATTAACTCCGGGTTTAGATGGATATATAACCGTTCTTCTTTTATTAATTTCAACCAGCTCGTTATTTGGATTCATGCCTGAAAAATTAGACCAAATATGCGTACCTATATTATCTGATTTTGAAAACCACCGCATACCGGCATTAGTTTGATATACTTCTTCAAGAGAATCACACTCTTCAATCATTGTATTATTTATATATACAGCCCCGGTTGTATGATCTCTTTCTAATGGAAAAAACCAATCTGAACGGATTTCATTTGCAAAAGGATTAAATTCTCCGAAATAATTATTATCGTATTTGATCCGCCATACATTCCCTTTATCAAACTGCCAACCTGAAGCTATTTCAGATCCTTTAATGACTACAGTTTCACCTGGAGCCGCTTGATAAATTATACGTTTTAAAGATGAATCCCCACCACGAGGAGGGTCAATCCGTTCCCTATAAACGCCCTCAAAAATAGTTATAATATCACCAGGTTTAGCTACGTTTGCAGCTGCTTGAATATTACGGAATGGCTTTTTAAGGCTCCCACTATTTGAATCATTTCCGTTGATAGATACATAATAATTAACTCCCATCGATATATTTGCTTGTACTAAAAATATGATGAAATAAATAATTCGTAGATTTAATTTCACTGAATACCTCCGCCGATAGAAAGACCATTAAATTAATGTTTATGAAACAAAAAAAGCGCCTTATCGGCGCTTCTCATAGATGCTAATCAATGCCGTTAGGCGTCGTTAAGAGCTGCTTTTCTACTTAAACGAACACGTCCCTGATTATCAATATCGATACACTTTACTTTCATCGAATCGCCAGGCTTGCAGATCGCATCTACACTCTCAACTCGCTCATTAGCAAGCTCAGAAATGTGTACCAAACCTTCTTTACCGGGCATACATTCTACAAACGCACCGAAGTCTTTCACGGTAACCACTTTACCTTCGTACGTGGCTCCTACTTCAATTTCTGCTGTCAGCGCATTCACTTGCGATACCGCACTCTCCATCGATTCAGCATCGGTTGCATAAATACTAACCGTACCATCTTCATCAATATCAACCTGCGCACCCGAACTTTCGGTGATGCCACGGATGTGTTTACCACCGGGACCAATCAACGCACCGATCTTCTCGGGGTCGATCTTCACTTTCGTGATACGAGGAGCTGTTGGCGACAATTCTTCACGAGGTGCATCAATGACTGTATCCATATAGTCGAGGATGTCGCTGCGTCCCTGACGGGCGATTTCAAATGCTTCTTTGACTTGATCCCAGTCTAATCCATGTACTTTCAGATCAACTTGGAATCCGGTGATTCCCTTGCGAGAACCTACCACTTTAAAGTCCATATCTCCGCAGTGATCTTCCACACCGAGAATATCGATCACTTGAACTGAAGCGCCTTGCCCATCGGTGAATAGACCCACAGAAATGCCCGCCACAGGTGCTTTCAAAGGAACTCCTGCATCCATTAATGCCAAGGTGCCTCCACAAGCTGAGGCCATTGATGAGGAGCCATTTGAGCCCATCACTTCAGATACCACTCGTACGGCATATGGAAAATCTTCCGGTAAGACGGGAACAATCGAACGCTCCGCCAAATTACCATGTCCGATCTCACGTCGACTTGTCATCCCTAAACGACCGACTTCACCCACTGAATAAGGAGGGAAGTTGTAGTGCAATAGAAACTCTTTTTCGCTTACGCCACCGGCAACCGCATCGAGACTCTGGGTCTCCTTCTTCGTACCGAGGGTAACGGTACAAAGTGTCTGCGTTTCACCCCGGCCAAAGATTGCAGATCCGTGCGTCCGGGGCAACACCCCTACTTGCGCATCCAGTTCACGAAGTTCGAGAAAACCACGACCGCCAATACGGGTGTTATTCTCAATCACGTTACGACGAACCGTCTCTACTTCCAAATCATGGAAGGCATGAAAATATGCTTCATCGCTCATATCCGCAAATACTTCTAGCATCTGCTCCTTGAGGGAGGTTTTCAACGCCGATACGGCATCTTGACGTTCTTGTTTACCAGCGATCTTCATCAATTCGATGAAATTAGCGCCGGCTAACTCACGCGCTTTGTCCAATAGCGTGCTATCTGAAGCTTCGGGAGTATAGACCTTTTCAGGTAATCCAACATCCGCCCGCAGTTTCAACTGCGCTGCAATGATCTTCTCTACTTCCACATGCGCCATTTGCATCGCTTCGATGAACTCTTGTTCCGGTATTTCATCGGCTGTTCCTTCGATCATCATGACCTTTTCGCGCGCACCACAGTAGGTGAGGTCGAGATCACTCGCCGCCAACTGATCGTGCGTGGGATTGATAATCCACTCGCCATGATTACGAGCAATACGCACAGCACCGATAGGACCATTGAACGGTAATTCACTCAAGGTCAGAGCCGCGGAGGATGCATTAACGCTCAAAATATCTGTATCACGTAGGCCATCGCAGCTCATCAACATGTTATTGATCTGTACTTCGCGGTGAAAATTCGATGGGAAGAGTGTGCGAATTGGACGGTCCGTTACGCGCATCGTGAGAATTTCTTTCTCAGATGGGCGAGCTTCCCGCTTAATGTAACCTCCCGGAAAACGTCCGGCCGCATAAAACTTTTCGCGATATTCCACCTGCAATGGGAAAAAATCGCACCCTTCTCGCACCTCATTTGCTGAGGTAACGGCTGAAAAGACTATATTGTCTTCCAACCCGCAACTCACGGCGGCATCAGCTTGCTTCGCTAATACGCCTGTTTCGAAACACATCGACATACCGCCGACTTCGAATTCTACTTTGGTTGTACCCTTCATCTTATTTATTTACGCCCTAAATATTCGGAAGGGCGCACCTTTCTGGTTATCGTTTGACCAGCACATCTTTTCGCGCCGGATAGATATAGATGCCGAACCAACTTGGGTTCAACATGTAAAAAAATGGTTGCGCTAACGGCGCAGACCCAGCTTCGCTATAAGCTCTTTGTAACGCGTATCATCTTGTTGCTGCAAATACGTCAGCAATTTACGACGCTTGTTTACCATCATGATCAAGCCGCGACGAGCGCTATGATCTTTGGTGAATGAGCTCAAATGATCGGTTAATTCCTTGATTCGGTGGGTCAACAAGGCCACTTGGACTTCCGGCGATCCGGTATCCTTTTCGTTCCGCTTATAGGTATTTACTGTTTCCGCTTTATTTGTTGCATCCACGATGGGACTCCTTGATTTTTATTCTTTTTTGTTAACTTAAGGGCGGGAGTGTACGAACCACACCTTCCCTTGTAAAGCACACATTCTTGAATAAAAAGCACCTTCGAATTCTCCCAAACCCAGCTTTTTCATGCAAGACAAGCTCACTCTTTCTCCCATGATTGACAAATCAACAGATCCAACCCATAATCTTTCGTTATATATACGATATATGTTTGAATCAAACAGGTGAGCTATTAAATCAACGAAACTAATTCTAATGGGTTTTTTAAACCTTCTTCCACTCCTATCCAGTGGCATAGCACATACCTTTACCGCGACCGATGGGCGAACCTTAGAGGCTACAATCATCCGCTATCAACCCGATCAAGAACAAGTTGAGATCAAAAGAGCTGATGGTACCCTCCTGCGGGTGAAAAGCACGCTCTTTGAACCGGCCGATCAAACCTATATCCAGCAGTGGTATGCCGCTCAACAATTCGGTTCTTCTCACTTCCGTATGCAGATCAAAGAGGTTGAAGGTCCTTACAGAAAACAGACCCATTCCGTTGATTTCGGAGAAGAACGAAAAGGGCTCCCTGGAGCTGGTTTTGGCAACGTGGAGATCGCGAATGATAAAAAAACCCCAGTTAACTATCAACTTACGCTTCATAACAAAGCGTCCGTGCCAATTGAAAAAGTGAAAATTGAATATAAAATCTTCTATCAACAGGAAGCGGCGGTTGAAATGGAGGTGCCCGAAGAAAGGCAAACCGAACGAACGAACCTGCTCGTACCACATCGCCCTCAAAACCAACTGAAAATTAAAGAGGGTCGATTTAAAACCCTCTCACTCGAAGCGGGTGAAACGTGGGAGGACGACTCCCCGATGATTACGCTGCTAGAACGGAAAACCCTTCGCCGTTTTCAACAGTATATCAATCTCGATAGTGAACCGATGGGCATCTGGGTGCGATGTTCTCACCGCGATCCCAATGGCACCGTAATCGTTCGAGACTTCATTGAACCCGCTCAACTCGAACAGGACGTCTCGTGGGATCAAGAAGAGACAATTGAACCTCGACCGCGTCCCGAAAACTGAACGCGAGGCTTAGGCGACATATTGGGAAAACTGAGCCGCTAACTGATGTGAGACCCGCACCCTTAATTCAGCGATTCCTCCGTCATAATTCGATTCAAGAATCACGCCTCGTTCTCGCAAAAGCGCCAACAAACGCCCTTCATTGAGTGGCACAGAAAGCTGCAGTTCTTCGGTTCGATCTTTTAAACATTCGGCAATCCCATCGAACAACGTCTCCATACCTTCACCTGTTTTTGCAGAAACAGCTGCCGTATTCTGAAACCGACGGAGTAACCGCCGCACAGCTCGGGCCCCGCTCTGATCATCGATTTTATTGAACACATAAATCATCGGCTTGTTCAGCCCGCCGATCTCCTCCAACACGTGATGTACTGCATCTAATTGCATATCCACCTGAGGATGACTCGCATCCACCACATGCAAAAGCAAGTCCGCTTCAACCACTTCCTCCAGCGTCGCCTTAAACGAATCCACCAGATGAGTCGGTAATTTCTGAATAAATCCAACCGTATCAGTCATCAGTATCGGTTCTAACTGAGGTAGCTCGACTTGCCTTGTGGTGGGATCAAGCGTGGCAAAGAGTTGATCCTGCGTATAGATCGAAGCACCCGATAGCTGATTCAATAACGTCGATTTTCCTGCATTGGTGTAGCCAACTAAAGAGACCAATGCCCAACCGTGTCGACGCCGCCCTCTTCGCTGTTCTGCCCGGCGAGCTCGCACCAGTTCCAAATCCCGTTTCAAGGTCCGAATCAAATCTTGAATACGGCGCCGGTCCATCTCCAACTGGGTTTCACCAGGACCCCGGAGACCGATACCTCCCTTTTGACGCTCCAAGTGCGTCCACATATTACGCAAACGAGGAAGTAAATATTGATGCTGTGCTAATTCCACTTGCAAGCACCCTTCTCGCGTCTGAGCGCGCATCGCAAAAATATCGAGAATTAACTGGGTTCGATCCAATACGCGTATCTTCAGAACAGACTCCAAGTTACGCCCTTGAACCGGTGATAAATCATCATCAAACACGACCATCGTAGCCTTCTTCTCTTCAGCTTCTTCAGCAATCTCTTCGGCTTTTCCGGTGCCAATGAAATGCCCTGCTTTCAATTTAGCCTGTCGAATAAGAATCCGCTCCATTACAACGGCGCCCGCACTCTCTGCCAGTTGTGCTAACTCATCGAGTGTATCGCGCACCCGCCACTCTTCATCTCCAGGTAATAAGACCCCAATCAACAACACCCGTTCTTCAGTCTGGCCTTTATTTTCTATCAACATTGCACCTCACCAGCACCGATTCGTGCCCACGCCGCTTCAACCGCATCGGCAACCTTTGCCACCGTTGTATCTGCTTCCACCTCAATCCACTCCACATCCATTTGATTCCGGAACCAAGTCATCTGCCGCTTCGCTAACTGCCGTGTTCGAATCACGGTACGTTCAACCGCCTCAGCTTGCGTATAATCACCTGCAAGGCAGGCCATGGCTTCCGCATAACCGATCGCCTGCCGAGCTGTAAGAGAAAGATCCAACGAATTTAATGACGCGGCTTCATCCAATAATCCGGCGGCATACATCTGCTCCACTCGATCTTGAATCCGCTGATGCAAGCGCTTGCGCTCAATCTGTAATCCAACCAACTTCACCCGCAGTCCTTCCTCCCATTGAACCCCATTTCCACCCCGTTCCAAGAGTCGAATTAAACGCCGTGGATTCTGGCGATCGTCTGCTGTAAGCGCCGCATAGCCTTCTGGAACGTGCTGTTCTGCTTCTACTTGCAAGGTTTCAAGCGATTGCATTTCCCAGACAGATCGTTGCGCTCTATCTTCCGGAGCAAAGGAATTTAGCCCTTCGGTTAAACATTTTACATACAAACCTGTACCCCCACAAACCAGGGGCGGAGAAGCTTCCGACCAAGCCGGCTGTATAGCCTGCACCCAAGCAGCGACATGGAACGCCTCAGTGGGTCCCACCACATCCAAACCATGGTACACAACCTGTTTCCGTTCCGTTAGTGTGGGCTTTGCTGTGCCAATATCCATTCCTTGATACACATTCATCGAATCCGCCGAAACCACCGAACAACCCCACTTAGCGGCTAATAGATGTGCTACGGCACTTTTTCCCGAAGCCGTAGGTCCCACCAAGAAAAAGGCAGTCGGCTTATGCATCCGATGCCTCCGATGGGCTGATTTTTGCTCGTTGGCTCCAAATATACAAAATCGCACCCACACAAATTGCCGCATCTGCTATATTAAAAGAAGGATAGTGATAGCTCCCAAACTGAAAATCTAAGAAATCAGTTACCCAACCAAACCGAACTCGATCCGCTAAATTTCCGGCAATGCCCCCTAAAAGCAACCCATAAATAATTTGTGTAAACCGTGTACACATCAATTCCGTACGTCCTTTAATAGCCAGCAAAAGAAGAACGGTCAACGAGATCGTGATCAACAACCAACTTTGCCCGCTCAATAAATTCCATGCCGCCCCATCATTGCGAACATATACCAAATTGAAAAATCCATCTATGACGGCTCTCGATTCACTATATGAAAAATGGAGGCGTATCCATGCTTTTGTCCACTGATCCACTAAAAGAATTAAAATGGCTAAACTCCATGGGAGCATGGAACCCCCAAGCTGATTACATGCCGTGCATGGTGCTGCCGAATGGACGATAGCGATGATGCCCCTTCTCTAATTCAGACTGGGCCTTGATCGAGTGGCGAACATAGGGCAATGCTTCCAAACGTTCGATATTGATCGGGTCGTTGGTCATTTCACATATCCCATAGGTGCCGTTCTCAATTCGACGAATCGCTTCATCAATTTCAAACAAAATATCCTGCTCACTACTCAACTGATTCA
>MDSV01192158.1_pt1 | contig 11214 bp, 11 predicted proteins | sample 810851 | NCBI WGS metagenome assembly MDSV01 (sample SAMN05326640, study PRJNA326480) | marine metagenome | isolation source: seawater | place: Atlantic Ocean: North East | collected 2012 | reverse complement strand
TTTTTACTCCAACATTCTGAAATATTAGGACAGCTAGCTTCTTGACATACTGTATGAAGTTTTTTTCTATTAATAATTTCTTTAGTTTTAAAATAATTTTTTGTATCTAATAATCGTGACCTAATCCATCTTGGTTTTTTTTTTATTAAACTTATTGGATTATTAATTTTTTCTGGATGTCTCAACTTCATATTTAATTAATAAATATTTTTTCATTCTTTTTTCCTACCATAAATTTTTCTCTATATAAAATTTCCAGATAGTCAGCATCGATAACGCCTGTTAAAAGATTGTTCTGTTTTTCAATTTCGTTTAATTGTTTAATAGCTATTAACTTATTTTTATTGAGTTGTTTAACTGTTTCTCTTTTCTCAAGATAAGAAATCAAACCTCTTTCACCCTCCAAAAGATTTAATAGCATATACAAAAATAAAGTAATGCATATAAGAACAAATTTGTTTTTATTAAATATTTCTAAAAATATCATTAATTTAAACTTTAGCCATTTTTACAGAATTTCCAAGTTCATCTTCGATCTTTAATAAACGGTTATATTTAGCTACTCTTTCTGATCTAGCTAAAGACCCTGTTTTTATTTGCGATGAGTTAGTAGCCACTGCTAAATCAGCTATAAAAGTATCTTCGGAATCCCCTGATCGATGTGAAATGATAGTCTTATAATTATGTTTGTGAGCAAGATTAATGACTTTTTGAGTTTCCGTTAATGTTCCTATTTGATTAGGTTTTATCAATATTGTATTAGCTGCTTTAGACTTTATACCCTTGGATAATCGTTTATGGTTTGTAACAAAAAGATCGTCTCCTACAACTTGAATATTATTGTCTACAAGCTTGGTAAAATTACTCCAAGAAGTCCAATCCTCTTCAAAAAATGGATCTTCGATTGATCTTATTGGATATTTTTTGATTAGTTCTAAATAATAATTAATTGTTTTATCGGGTGATAAAAACTGTGGTGAATTAATTGCATATTTATTATCTTTAAATAGTTCATTTGCCGCAACATCTAAACATATTGAAATATCTTCACCTGGTTTATATCCAGCCTTATCAATTGCCTCTAAAATAAATTCAATTGCTGCTTCGTTATTTTGCAGTGAAGGAGCAAAACCACCTTCATCACCAACAGTTGTTGGATAGTTTTTGCTACTTATAAGATTTTTTAATTTTTGTATTACTAAAAAACAAATATTAACTGCTTCTTTAAAACTTCTAGCTTTATCAGGTCTAATCATAAATTCCTGGATTCTTAAAGAATTATTTGCATGAACTCCTCCATTAATTATATTCATTAATGGAAGTGGTAAAGTTTTTTTATTTCCTAAATACTCATATAAAGGTAATTTTTTTGAAATGGCCGATACTTTAGAAGCGGCTATAGAGACTGATAAAATTGCGTTAGCGCCTAATCTTTTTTTTTGATCCGTTCCGTCTAAATCAATTAGAGTTTGATCAATATTTTTCTGATCTTCTGGATTTAAACCATTAAGACTTTTTGCTATTTCTCCGTTTACTTTTTCTATTGCTTTTAAAACACTTTTTCCTAAATAATTTTTATTTTCTATATCTCTAAGCTCGAAAGATTCATAAGTTCCTGTAGATGCTCCCGAAGGCACGATTGCAGATCCAACGCTTCCATCATTTAATAGAATCTCAGTTGAAATAGTGGGCATTCCCCTGCTATCAAAAACTTGTCTTGCCTTGATGCTAGTTATTTTTGGCATCTTTTACTAAATTATCAATTTGAATTAATTTTTTTAATAAAGAAGATAGTTTTGATAAAGGAACCATATTTGGTCCGTCTGAAGGAGCATTATCTGGATCGGGATGAGTCTCTATAAAAACGGCCGCGACTCCTACGGCAACTGCTGCTCTAGCAAGATATTCAACGAACTCTCTTTGTCCACCACTTTTGTCACCCATTCCACCTGGTTGTTGCACTGAGTGCGTTGCGTCAAAAATAACTGGATAACCAGTTTTTGCCATTATTGGTATCGACCTCATATCTGAAACTAAAGTGTTGTAACCAAAACTTGCTCCTCTTTCAGTAAGTAAAATATTTTTATTTCCAGATTCTTCAATTTTTTTAATTACATTAACCATGTCCCATGGAGCTAAAAACTGTCCTTTTTTTATATTAACAATTTTTCCTGTTTTAGCTGCAGCTATTAGCAAATCTGTTTGACGACATAAAAAAGCTGGAATTTGCAGAACGTCAACATGTTTAGAAACTACAGTACACTGATCAATAGAGTGAACATCTGTTAAGATAGGAATCTGCAATTCATTTCTAATCTTATCAAAAATCGGAAGTGATTTTTCTAATCCAATTCCCCGTTTTCCTTTAAGGCTTGTTCTGTTAGCTTTATCAAACGATGTTTTATAAATGAGTTTAATTCCAAGCTCTTTAGTAATTTTTTTTAATTCTTTTGATACTTCAATAGCATGGGATTCACTTTCTAGCTGACATGGTCCAGCAATCAAAGTAAATTTATCAGAATTAGAAATATTTATATCGTTACATTTAACTATTTTATTTTGCATTAACTAATTTCCTTTTGTTTGTGGGCAGCTTTAATAAATGATGAAAATAAAGGATGTGGATTAAAGGGTCTAGATTTAAACTCAGGATGAAATTGAACACCTATAAACCACGGATGTGTTTTAAGTTCTACTATTTCAGGCAATAAACCATCTGGAGAGATTGCTGAAAATATTAATCCTTTTTTTTCAAATTCGTTTTGATATTTTATGTTCACTTCGTACCTATGTCTGTGTCTTTCACTAATTTTTTTCATTGAATATATTTTTGATGTTAATGAATTTTTTTTTAATATTGCATCATATAAACCAAGTCTCATTGTCCCGCCTAAATTTTTTTCATTACCTTTAAAAATTTTATTACCTTTTTGCCATTCATTTATTAAGCCTACAACAGGTGTGCAATTATTTCCAAATTCACTGCTAGAAGCATTTTTAATTTTCAGTAAATTTCTAGCAGCTTCGATAACTGCCATTTGCATACCAAAACATATACCAAAAAAAGGTATATTGTTTAATCTTGCGTATTTTATGGCAGCAATTTTTCCTTCACTTCCCCTTTTTCCAAAACCTCCAGGGATAAGTATGCCTGAAACTTTTTTTAATAAAGCGTCTAAATTGTCAACTCTTAAGCTATCAGAATCTATACGGTCTAATTTTACTTTAAGCTTATTAGATATTCCTCCATGCGCTAATGCTTCATCTAAAGATTTGTAAGCGTCTTTTAAATTTACATATTTTCCAATGATTCCAATATTTACCTCTTTTTTTGATCGTAAAACATTTAATGTGATTTTTTTCCATTTTGTAAGATTGGGTTTCTTTTTACTTTTTATGTTAAAATAAGATAAAACACGCTCATCAAGTTTTTCTTTGTGAAAACTAATGGGTGCCTCATAAATAGTTTTCACATCTATTGTTTCTATTACATTTTTTATATCAACATTACAAAATAAAGATATTTTTTCTCTTTCATTTTTAGGTATACTTTTTTCACTTCTACAAATAATTATATCTGGTTGTATGCCCAAACTTCTCAATTCTTTTACTGAATGTTGTGTAGGTTTAGTTTTAAGTTCAGCTGATGCTTTTAAATAAGGTACAAGAGTTAAATGTATAAATAAACTATTCCTTTTTCCTATATCATTTGAAAATTGTCTTATAGCTTCTAAGAAAGGTAAACTCTCTATATCTCCAACAGTTCCACCAATTTCACAGATAATAAAGTCTTCATTTTTTACGTTATGAGATATAAATTTTTTAATTCTATTTGTTACATGTGGAACAACCTGAACTGTTCCTCCCAAATAATCTCCTCTTCTTTCTTTTTTTATAATATCGCTGTAGATACCTCCTGTTGTAATGTTATCAAATTTAGTAGCTGATATTTCTGTAAACCTTTCATAATGACCTATATCCAAATCTGTTTCAGCGCCATCATCAGTTACGAATACTTCTCCATGTTGAAATGGATTCATGGTTCCTGGGTCAACATTCAAATACGGATCTAATTTTCTTATTCTAACTTTGTATCCTCTTAATTGAAGCAAAGAAGCTAAAGAAGCTGAGGATAGTCCTTTTCCAAGTGATGAAACCACGCCGCCAGTGACAAATATATATCGCGCCATGGAAGTGTATTATAGTAAAGATTAATGGAGAAAGAAAGTTAAATTATTACTCTGATTTTGGAATTTCTGGTTCTGATGACACTTTTTCTTCTTCTGTAGATTCTAAAACAGATTTTGTAGGAAGGTTTTCTTTAGAAACAATTGTCAATGAAATACTAGTAATAATAAACAAAGTTGCTAATAAAGCTGTAGCTTTAGTTAAAAAATTGCCAGCTGATCTAGATGAAACAAAGCTTTCTTGTGAAACTCCCAGTCCTAAAGCTCCACCTTCAGATTTTTGAAGTAAAATAGAACCTATTAACAAAATGGCTAAAATTACATTTAAAATTAAAAGAAAATTTTCCATTAGTGTTATTTATAGTAATTTTTTATTATATCAATAAATTTTTTAGAAGATTGGGAGGCACTACCTATTAAAAAACCATCAATTTCATTAACATTAGATAAAAGTTTAACATTTTTACCATTTACCGATCCACCATATAAGACTTTAGGAAAGTTTTTAGTTTTAAAAATTTTTTTATAACTAATTTTTATATATTTAATTATATATTTTAGTTCATTAATATTTGGAATTTTATTAGATCCTATACACCAAATAGGTTCATATGCTATCATTATTCTTTTTTTGTTAAAACTTTTTTTAATACACTCTTTTATTTGTTTTTGAATAATAGAATATGTTTTTCCTCTTTTTTTTTCATGAGAAGTTTCTCCAATACAGTATATTACATTTAACTTCTGGTTAAGAGAAGACTCAATTTTTTTTTCGATTAATTTTGGGCTTTCTCCTTCTTTTCTATTTTCTGAGTGTCCTAAAATTATATATTCAGATCCCATTTTTTTTAACATTGATGCATTAACGGATCCAGTAAAAGGACCGCTTGCTTCATGATGGTGGCAATTTTGAGCTCCTATTGAAATTGATTTTTTTTTCAGCTTTTTAACAAAAAAATTAATTAATATATTAGGAACACATATTACTATTTTTTTTTTATTAATATAATTATTTTTAGAAATATAGGTATTTATTTTAGATATGATTTTAAATGATGCTAAATCACCAAACATTTTCCAATTTCCTATAAAATACTTTAATTTATTTGTCATGATATAAAAATTAATTTATAGAGTATCTAAATATATAACAATAAAATAATTTTAATTAAAAATGTTAGGATCTATAAGAAAATTCTCGACTTCAATTTATGCCAAGATACTTTTAGGTATAGTTATTATCCCTTTTGTATTTTGGGGTATGGGATCATCATTTGTTGGTGGTAATCAAAATGTTATAGCTACAATTGATAAAGAAAAACTTTCAACAAATGAATTTGCCAACTTTGTTTCTTCTTACAAAAAAAAGGACGATAAAATTTCTTCTACTGAAATTGATCAACTACTTTCAGCATACATAGGAGACAAACTCATTGAGATGGAATATGAAAATTATGGCATCTTATTATCTGATAAATCCTTGCGTGAATTAATAAGAAATCAAAAAGAGTTTAAAAAAAATAATAAATTTTCACGAACTCAGTATGAAAAATTTTTAATAGGAAACAATTTAGACGCTGTAAGTTTTGAAACAAACCTTGCGTTACAAGAGAAAAAAAAGCAACTTTTAAGTTTGATTGGTGGTGGAGTGGTTCCGTCAGATTTTATGATTAACAAAATTTATAACATGATAAATCAAAAAAGAAATATCCAATTAATAAAATTAAATGATGCTTTTAAAAATGAACTAAATTTTGCAAACGAAAAAATAGAAACTTACTATGAAAAAAATAAAGACAGGTATGTTGACACTTTTAAAAAAGCACAATTATTAGAAATTACTCCTAAAAAACTAAATGGAACAGAAGAGTTTAATGATCTCTACTTTAAAAAAATTGATGAAATTTATGATGGAATAATTCAAGGTAAAAATTTTGACTCTATAATTAAAGATTATAACCTAACTGGAAAAAAAAATTTTCAAATTAATTCACAAGGTCAAGATTTAAATTATAATTTAGTAAATGAGATATCACCATTTATCGTAAATGAAATTTTTAAATTAACTAGTGAAGAGCCTACCACCTTAATAGATGACAATAGCAAATATTACATTGTTGAAACTATTGACACAGAAATAGTTCAGAAGAAAATATCAGATGTAAATGTTAAGAAAGATATTATTAAAGATTTGAAAATTGCAAAAAAAAGAGAGTTAATGTCTAATATTATTAGCAAAGTTAATCAAAATAATTATAACAAAGTTGATTTTGATGAATTTATAAGAAAAAAAAGCGCTACAGTCCAAAAAATAAAATTACAAAGTATTAGTGATACAAAAGTACTTAGTGAAAATGTTGTGAAACAAATTTATTCAGTTCCTAGTAAAAAAGTTATTGTGTACTATGATATTGATTTTAAAAATAATTTCTTAATTTATATAGATTCTATAACAGAGGTAAGTATTGATAAACAATCAAAAGATTATGAAAAATATTTAAATTTATCTAAGACTAGAATTACAAGTAGTATGTTTAATGCTTATGATGATTATATAAAATCCAAATATGAAATTGAGATAAATTATAAAGCGTTAAAAAATGTGAAAAGTTATTTTAATTAATGAACATAAATTTAAAAACATTTACAAAAAAACATAAGAATAAAAAAAATCAAATATTTTTCCAAAAAAGTCATTTTAAAAGCTCCTTTGCTATTGAAAATATTATTGATAATTATTTAATTAAAAAAAACAGTTTTATTTTCGAGTCCGTTGAAAAAAGAAAAATTCGTGGTCGATATACGATACTTGGAGGAGATCCTGATAAGATTTGGGATTTCAACAAAAATAAAATTTATTTAACTGAAAATTCTAAAAGAAAAATTATTAAAGAAAATCCGTATATATATTTAAAAAAATTAATTGATAATTTTAACTTCAAATTACCAAAGGGTTTGCCTCCTCTATCATCACTTTTAGTTGGTTACTTTTCTTATGATATTGTTAGATATATTGAAAAAATACCAAATAAATGTATTGATGATTTGAAAATACCGGATATTAGGTTGATAAGACCTAAAACTATAATTATCTATGATAATTTAAAAAAAGAAATTTACTTTATTGCAAACTGTTTTGCTGATCAGAAAATTAAAAATTATAAAAATTATTACAATACACAGCTCAAATTTATTTCTTCATTAAAGAATGATGTTTTTCAAAAAAGGAATAAGATTTTTATCAAACATAAAAAAATAAAAAAAATCAATGTAAAATCAAATATTTCTAAGAAGAGATTTAAGGATATAGTTTTAAAAGCTAAAAAATATATTAAAAAGGGTGATATTTTTCAGGTAGTACTTAGCCAAAGATTTGAAACACAATTAAGCAAGCCTCCTCTGGAAATTTATAAAAAACTAAGAAAAAACAATCCTTCTCCATTCATGTTCTTCTTTAATTTTAATGACTTTCAAATAGTTGGTAGTAGTCCTGAGATATTGGTTAGACTTAGAGATAATAAAATTACAATAAGACCAATTGCTGGTACTCGTCCAAGAGGAACTAATTTTAACAAAGATCAAATCTATAAAAAACAACTCTTAAATGATCAAAAAGAACTAGCTGAGCATCTTATGTTACTTGATTTAGGAAGAAATGATGTTGGTAAAGTTTCAAAAGTAAATACAGTTAAAGTTACAGAGCAATTTAAAATTGAAAAGTATTCTCATGTTATGCATATAGTTTCGAATGTGGAAGGTCGTTTTGATAAAAAAACATCTTTATTAGATACTATGCTTGCTGGTTTTCCTGCTGGAACAGTGACTGGAGCGCCAAAAGTAAGAGCCATGGAAATTATTGATGAATTAGAGAAAAATCAAAGAAAAATGTACGCTGGTTCAATCGGTTACTTTTCTGCAAATAAAAGTTTTGATACATGTATAGCTCTAAGAACATCCTTAATAAAAAATAATAAATTTTATATTCAATCGGGAGCAGGTATTGTTGCTGACAGCGTTCCTGAAAAAGAATATCGTGAGACAGTTAATAAAGCTAAAGCTTTGATTAAATCTTTGGATTAAAAATGAAAATTTTATTAATAGATAATTATGATAGTTTTACATATAATTTGTATCACTATATATCTGCTTTAAAATGTAAAGTGGAGGTTTACAGGAATGATCAAATTAAAATTGACCAAATTGAAAAAAATAAATACAAGAAAATAGTTATTTCACCTGGGCCTGGAAATCCCTATCAAGCAGGTAATTGCCTAAAAATTGTTAAGCATTTTTATAAAGTATTACCCATTTTAGGTGTTTGTCTAGGTCATCAAATTATAGGTCAAGTATTTGGATCTAAAATAGTATGTGCTGAAATTTTAATGCATGGAAAAACAAGTTTAATTAAACATAATAAAACTGGTATTTTTAAGGGATTAAAAAAGAATTTTCTTGCTACAAGATATCATAGCTTAATTATTGATAGAAAAACTATGAGCAAGGATTTAATAATTACTGCTGAAACAAAGGATAAATTAATAATGGGAATAATGCATAAAACATTTGATGTTCACGGTGTTCAATTTCATCCTGAGAGTATTAAGACTACAGAAGGAAAGAAATTATTAACGAATTTTATCAAAAAATAAAAAAAATGAGTAAATTTGAAAATTTAATTAATAATATATCTAAAGGAAAAAATTTAAGCTTTGAAGAAAGTAAATTAATTTTTTTAGAAATTATGAGTGGTAATTTAAGTGAAGAATTGATTTGTAAATTTCTAATAAGTCTCTCAGAAAAAGGTGAAACAGCTGAAGAAATAGCTGGTGGAGTATATATATTAAGAGATAAAGCCCTAAAAGTAGAAGTTCCAGAAAATACTATTGATACTTGTGGTACAGGTGGAGACGGAAAAAATACTTTAAATATTTCGACAGCTTCATCTCTTCTTTTGGGAAGTATGGGCGTAAAAATTGCAAAACATGGTAATAAAGCATTATCATCAAAGTGTGGATCAGCTGATGTTCTTGAAAAATTAAACATTAATATAAATTTAAGCCCAGAGGAAGTTGCTCAAAATATAGTTGAAAAAAATTTTGCTTTCATGTTTGCCCCAAATTATCATTTAGCTATGAAGCATGTTGGCCCAGCAAGAAAAAAAATAGGAAAAAGAACAATTTTTAATTTAATAGGTCCCTTGAGTAATCCTGCTAAAGTTAGAAGGCAAATTGTCGGCGTTTACAGTAAAAAATTTTTATTACCCTTTGCAAAAGCATTAAAAAGTTTAAAATCATTACATGCGTGGATAGTACATAGCGAAGATGGTATGGATGAAATATCACCATTTGCACCGACTTATATTTATGAATTAAAAAATAATAATATAAATGAGATTTCCATAAACCCCAAAAAACTTGGTATTAAATATAATAACCCAAATAATTTAGTTGGAAAAGATGCTGAATATAATGCTAAACAAATAATTAATATCTTTTCTGGTGAAGAAAATGAATTTTCTGAGGCTGTTTGCTTAAATTCGGCTGCAGCTTTGCTTGTTGCTAATAAATTTACTGATTTCGAATCTGCTTATAGAAATAGTAAAGAATTTATTTCTACGGGAAAATCTTTAAAATACTTAAAGACTATTCAAACTAAATAAATGGAAAACATTTTAAAAAAAATTATTGATAAAAAAAAGGAAAAAATTTCTTTACTAAAAAAAGAATTAAATATAAACACCATATTAAAAAATATTAGCAGCACAAAAAACTATATAAACTTTATAGATAAAATTAAAAGCAAAGAAAAGAAAAATGAAATTTCTATTATTGCTGAAATAAAAAAAGCTAGTCCTTCAGCTGGGCTTTTAGTTAAAAACTTTGATCCTCTTAAAATAGCTAAAACTTATGTGGAAAATGGGGCTCAATGTTTATCTATACTAACAGAAGAAGATTTTTTTTTAGGAAAACTTGAATACATGAAAAACGTAAAAAATAATTTTCAAATACCAATTTTAGGTAAGGACTTTTATATAGATACATACCAAATAGCTTTAGCTAAAAGTTATGGTGCTGATTGCATCCTTATAATTCTTTCTGCGGTTGATAAAATTTTAGCTAAAGATCTTTATCAAGCTGCTAATGACTTAAATATTTCATCAATTGTTGAAGTTCATTCTAAGAAAGAAGCTGAAATAGCCTTATCTTTTTCTAAGTCTATTATTGGAATAAACAATAGGAATTTAAAAACTTTAGATATATCAATTAATAATTCTTTGATTCTTTCGAAGATTTTGAGCTCTCACCGTAACCCATTAATATGTGAAAGTGGCATTCATTCAAAAGAAGATATTAATATTATTCTTAAAAAAACAAAAATTCGCAGTTTTTTAATCGGAGAATCACTTCTCTCTGGTGATAATATAGGGTCAAAATTAAGCCAATTTTCTTCAATAAACGTTGAAAATTAAGGTCTTTTTACCATTGATTTAAAATAAGAACTTTTGTAGAACGGTAGATGTACGATATTTGTTCTATGCTTACAAAAAAACAAAAAAACCTATTACTTTTTATTAATAAAAAAATTAGATCTACAGGTGTATCCCCTTCTTATGAGGAAATGAAAAATTCATTAAACTTAAAATCAAAATCAGGGATTCACAGACTTATATCTGCCCTTGAAGAAAGAGGTTTTATAAGAAGGCTAGCACACAAAGCAAGAGCTTTGGAAGTTCTAAAACTTCCAGAAACAGCAAGTGCAAATGATATTTACAATTCTTTTTCGCCTAGTGTAATAAAAGGAGGACTAGACGCAGATAATTATAAAAAAAGTATGCATGAAATACCTGTTTTAGGTAAAATAGCTGCCGGAACACCAGTTGAAGCGATTCAAAACGAAGTCAATAGAATATCAATACCGGAAGAACTTAGTAATAATGGTGAACACTTTGGATTAAAAGTGACAGGCGATTCTATGATTGAGGCAGGAATCAATGATGGTGATACGGTTATTGTAAAAAAATCCAATA
>MDSV01077292.1_pt1 | contig 11214 bp, 7 predicted proteins | sample 810851 | NCBI WGS metagenome assembly MDSV01 (sample SAMN05326640, study PRJNA326480) | marine metagenome | isolation source: seawater | place: Atlantic Ocean: North East | collected 2012 | reverse complement strand
GCTCAGTTGGTTAGAGCGCCGGTCTTATGAGCCAGAGGTCACGGGTTCGAACCCCGTAGGGAGTACTAACTATTTTTATATCCGTGACAAACCATACCATCGATGAAAACTCCAGCAGCCGAGTCACCTAGATTGGATTGATTATACGTCACTTTGTACTGCTTATCATTAGAATAAAGCCATTCTACCAATTGCGCGGTAGAGACTACCTTGAAATTAGAATTTGAATGTATCGTGGTCTGATTATCACCGGTGCATAAAAAGTGACCATTCTCCGATTCTATTACCTTATTCATGTTGTATCCTAATGCCATTCCCTCAACATACCAGTTACTACTAAACTTCCATTTTAGCCACAAATATTGAAATCCACCTAATCTCCCTATTCTATTATTCTGACCACTTCCAGCTGAGGGGTTGTAGTTAGAATACCTAGTAGAATCGATTCCTTTTCCATTTACATGAACACCATCACCTATTTCTATAGTAAATATTTCAGTCGTTCCTGTACATAAATCGATTTTTACATTTAATCCGTCACCTCCCATAGGTGCATTACCTGTACGAACCCCAAATTTAATAGCCATCCACATTCGATCGTAGTACAACGCATTACTTGTGTTAGAATGGTGAGTATTCCAGTATGAAAGGATGGCTGAATTGTTCACACAACTCATTGGGTAAAATACTGGACTTGCGCTGTACGGAAAGTGTGAGGATTCAGATAGTAATGACAAATAGGTACCCGCCTGTCTTCGGTAATCACCATTACCCCACTGTATCTTGTCTTGCTGGGTGAGTGGCCATGCAATATGGTTTTCTTTACAAGCTTCACTATACATATTTGACCCACCCCAATACATTACATCGTACGTCAAAACATTAACCCATTCGTTCATGATTAGAGAACCGGGTGTTGCACCTGCACCACCACCACCACCACCGCCACTAGAAGGAGCGGCCGCTATCCACCCGTTATCTTCGTCGTACTTCAGTACATCCCCGGGATTCGGAGCCTCCGGCTTGATAACGGCTAGGGTCGTGACTGTATCGACTACGGCTTTGTGCGACAAAAGCGTTCTACCACTCTCTTCCTCAGTGATACTTTCCGATGCGATTACAGAATCTGACAGCGTGATCTCTGAGACGTCTTGAGCTGATGCAAACTTTACGCCTGCCACTGTGCCGGTAAACGAGGGACTGTCTAAGTTAGCCTTTTCTGTAAGCGCATTATTCAATGCCTCGGTTGTTGCTTTTCCTGTAAGCGCAGTATTTAGTGCCTCGGTTGTTATATCGGGCTTCTTATCAAGTTCATCCTTGATTGGTCCGTCTGCCGCCATTTCAGCCCTGGTAAAATTCTCAACCTTGTCCAAACCTAGTGAAGTTACCGTGGGGATGTCACCTGTATTCGCTTTGCCATCCAGTTCATCCTTGATTGGTCCGTCTGCCGCCATTTCAGCCCTGCTGTAATTCTCAACGTTATTCAGGCCTGCCACTGCGTTTACAACTGTGGTCAAGTCATCTTGTTTTGCTATCTGTACCCACTGGTCATTGTGCCCGAAGTACGGCGTCCCGGTCGAATGCTCGTGTGTGAACATTCCGTGCGTGTAAGTCGCATCATCTAAACTGTTCCAAAATTTCCATTCTGCCTTCGCATTCAGCGCTTCACTGATCGGTCCACTTGTTACCTTTTGAAGATCAGATGTATTGTCAACATTGTCAATACCTAGTGAGTATTTCCATTCTGTCAGATTTCCACTCACTCCACTTACGATATACTCATCTGATAACACCTCGTTGTAAATTCGGAGATCTTGAATCGCTATGATGTTTGGCTGTTTGATGATATGTCTGAGTGGTGTTATTTTGTTTCCTAACCAACTTTTTCCCACCGCATCCAGTATAAGCACTCCGTCTATCCAATACTTTATTTGACCACCTTCGCCTGGATGTCCTGGATGCCTTAGAGTCATCGTATGTTTTCTCCACTCTTCACTAACGATGTCATCTTCACTTATAGTTATGTACGTATTACCGGCCGGGTCGCGTAATGGAGATGAGTGGTGGTGGGAAAATACGTTTGCAGCTGTATCCCAATTATCTAATATACCGGTGTGCATCTTATCCGATTGAGGTATTGTGGGTGTTACTGTGTCGTTGTTCCCCCCGCCGTGTTGAAAATCAAGTATAAAATTGTGTGGTTCTGCACCTTGGGGTTCAGGTAGTAGAAACTTAATCCAACAGCTCCAAGACATTTCTAGATCAAATTCTTGCCAAGGAGCTTCATTTGCAACGGTGCTGTACCCTGAGCCACCTACCCACGCTTTCCTATTGTCTCTTCCGTCAATGTATAAGGCGGGATCGGTGCTTCCATTTTGCCACGCCACGTCATGTAATCCTGAACTCGATGTCCAATCACCGTTCAAACTATACTCTGTCAAGGTCTGGGGTGGTGGTATAATAACGTCCGCTTTGCCATTCACAGCCTCTGTCAGATCTTGCAGAGTAGCCTTGGATGCGATTTCTGAGGCGATAGTGGTTATCATGGTCGTATTCTCCCGCACCACGTCCAGTACGCTACCCGCTGCCTTTGTAGCTTGTTTTATGACGGGTGCAGTCACTACGGGTGGTGCCGCATTCCTTATTTTGTCACTCTCAACATTCGTCAAAATGGTTGCCGTGTCAGAAATCGCCGCCTGAAGGGAATCTTTCACTGCGGCATCGGAGCCGGTCGGTATGATGACGTCAATTGAAGCTATCACACTCCCCTCCTCGATTGTGACCTCCACATCACCATCAGCAACAGAAACACCAGACGCCTGTAACTGCTGTATGTATGCCTGTTTGAGAGCCTCTGTATCCGCGGTTGTCCACGAATCGAAATCTATATCGTCAAACGTTAGCGTCGTCGTCATTTTCTCCTTGTCTGGGTCGGCTATTTGAGGTAACTCGGGGGTTTGAGGTGTACTATCGACTGCCCCAACGGTATCGACCGTCGTATCCAGTGCGTCAGCCAGTGCAGTTTGATCACTTAACACATTTTGTAGATCCTGCACTTGACCCGGTGTAGCTGATGATGATACCGGGACGGAGTATGTCACATTCCCGTCTTCTACGCTGGTAATCTCAACATCAACTCCCGTTATTTCTCTCATTTTTGCTTTGTAATCTGATAAGCTTAAGTTCCCAGCAGCTAATTCAGGAATTGTCATAGTGCCTGTAATTATTTGATTTGTCGCTGGTTCAATCTTCTGCTTGATCGCTTGCACTTCTTTAGAGAGAGACTGCACAACTTCGATCATATTATTCGCCTGTACCACCTCGCCGTCTGAATTGATAATATCAGGAAGGCTTTGCTCTGTTGTCTGTGCTTCTGGTGCCGTTGTTGTCACAATACCGCCAGTTGGTACCAACTCGTCTGGTAAAACACTTTCTATTTCAGCCGCACCCATATTTTGTTTTACTGAATCAACATCCGCGGACTGGGGTACAATGACACTTACAGTCATATTCCCCGTCGTCGCATCGTAATTTCCGATCTCCACTGTTCCTCCTAACCTCGCCTCAGTTCGTGATATGAATTCCTCCAGCTGTACTTGTGTCAAATTTTCTTTGAGGGTAATTCCAGTTGTAATGGTCTCGTTTCTTGGTGGTGTTATTTCAGTGAGTATTGAATCTACCCTCTGTGATAGGGCCTGCACCACCTCAATGACATTTGTAGCTGGTATAGTCTCTGGCTCGCCCTCCTGTCCTGCATTGGGATTTGGAATTTCAGGAAGTTGGGGGGTGACTGTATTTTCTCCCGGCGCCGATAGCGACTCTGGTTCAATACCGCCTGTAAGATCATCACCTAGAGCGGCCGCTAGGGCAGTCATATCGGAGAGATTACTCGTGACAGTTGCAACATCTTGTGTTCCTTGTGGAAGTTCAACAATCACATCAAGTTTTCCGGTATCTGGGTCATAAGTAGTTGTCACAGTACTACCGGGGTTTTGTGCGGCAATCTTATCTTCGGCCTCACGTATCTGTTCATCACTCAAATCCTCAGCGATTCTAATTTCCGAGGTTACAGTTTTTGTCGTGGGTGGAGTAATCTGCGACAAAATGTTAGAGACTTGTGTGGATAGTGTACTTACAGCAGAAGATAAGCTAGTGGTTTGTGTAAACGAACCATCTGCATTGGGAATATTAATTGCCCCCCCCCCTGTTTGTGTGGTCGTTACTGTCGGCGGATCTGAAGGTGCGCTGACAAACACTCGATCGTTGACCCCGCCCATAAAATTCAAGGTTATTTGCTGAGTGTCCGGGTCCCCAGCGTTCAGAACGTTGTTAGTGTTCGACACTAAACTCTCGATGAAAGCAGTCCCGCCGAAACCCGGGGGTACCGTCACCGTGTAATACACATGATGTTTATTTGCGTTTATGCCTGTCCCGAAGCTAACGTCCGTTATTGTCACTGTACCTTCAGTGACCCGCGCTAATTCGGAGGCGATATGATCTCTGTGTGCTGTAGTTAAGACAGTGGGTACACGGCTCGGGGCGGCTTCAAGCATTAAATGTGTGCTTATTTCCTGTACATCCTCGATGCCCTTCAGTTTATCTATTTGCGTCATTAAAAAATTGACCACTGATACGACATTGACAGGAATAACATTCCTGACTGCATTTGGGTCGGTGTCTTCGTGAATATTTGGTAGTACTGTGTTTTTTGTATTAGATACACTATCGGTGCGTGGTCTCTTTCCGATATTAAGCTGGACATCCATAACAGCTGTAGCTATATTTTCTACAGCGGTGCCAATTTTGTCAACAGAAGGAACGCCGCCGCCGGCTCCGTCATAGTCATAAGTAGAAACACCGTAGAGAGGATTGTCAATAATCATCAATCCGTCGTCCATATACATAGTATTTTGGAGATTATCTACGATCTTCCCAATCTCTTCAATCGCCCACGTCACGGCCTCCAGCGTACTGGTAGCTGGTCCGGTTGAAAGCATCGGCATTTGTGTCGCGTCTCCCGTAGTAGCCGCCATACTCTGAATTTGGGAGTTGAGGACGCCAAGCGCCTCCAGTACATCTTCTGCTTTCCTTGTTGCAGACGACTCGTCATCGTTTGGGTCATACGCGGGATTGCTTATCATTGGAAGATCTCTGTCACCGCCCGCCACTCCTAGGTCAGTGCGTAATTTTACTAACTGTGCATGGATATCACTGGTTAAGTCTTTTAAATACCCCAGTTTCGTTACGTCAATATCTGCACTGGCTCCTAATTTTCCAGCAGCAGATGTAACAACGACCTTGCTGACGTCGAGATTACTTGTTACACATGTGGAAATTGCTCCTTCCTCTACTACACTATTTATGGTGACGTCCTTCCACCTACCATCAGTGTAAGACATGATGTCTTTTTCTTCCGGCCCAGTCGTATCTAATTCCTCTAGAAAGGTCTTAGCATGATCACTTCCTAGTGCTACTAATTGGTTATCTGCGTTAGTACATACTACACGGTTTACCTCTAATCCGTCTGAGTTTACAACATTTTCCAATACATCCAGACGGCCTGTCTCTGCGGTAAATGCAGCTTCCAATTGAGTATTTGTTACTTCGGAAGGAAGAACACCCCCCTCGGTTGCATATACAATTTTATCGTTGTGTGCATCAGTGTGTGTAATAGTGGCCTTACCTTTAAGTAACGTGTCGAGGTGGACCTGAGTGTCAGCCATCAAATCCTCGTGTGGCCCACCGCGAATGAAGGTTTTGATGTCGCGAATTTCGTTGTGTGTCCACTCTGACGCAATCACCTTTTGTTCTTCATTGACAAGAAGAAGTCTACCGTCGCTCGCGGCCAAATCAGCTACGCTTGGTAGAGGGTCAACTTTCTGTTTAATTGTTACAAGCTGATCGTGTGTAACTTGAGACATGGATACAACTTTCTGCCCACCCTCTGTTTTTGTTATTAGAATTTGACCGTCGTCCATATCTTGAACGTCGCGGAGAGGTTTTAGCATGTCTTCGGTAATGGATTCAGAGGGATGTTCAAGAAATGACTGCTTGTGAACCATCATCATTTTACCTCCAGAGGTATCAAATAAAGCTTTACCATCCTTCAAATTTAGCTGGTCTTGGAACGAAGGCATACTTGCGTCATAACCCTCCAGCGCCTTTTCGAAGTTGCCCCTAGATATAGACGAAGCTTCTACGACTTGAGAGGGGTTAGTGACCAAAACTGCATCCGATACTTGTACTTGTACAGAAGAAGAAGAGGGTGCCCGTTGGGACGTAGAAACTGGTTTGTTGGGATTTGGAATAGCTTTGCTTGCTACTGCAGGCATCGCTTCCTGAAGGAGTTGACCTATCCCATCACTACTACTCAATTGGGAAGTCAGCGATTCGATATCTGTACCCGGAGGGAGATCCAAATTGAAATCAATTGTTATCGGCATTTTTTTTACCGATCAGAAATTTTATGTAGAAAGCTCTCGGCGTATCATGTGTACTGTTACGTTGAACTTGCAGTTCCACCTGTCTGTGCAGCCATCGCAGCTAGCAATGCATCAACGCCCCCCGCAGCCTCAAATTCTGCTTGTGTCATGTCTATTTCAAAGGAAACTTCCATTGCCGTAGTAGCCTCTGCTGCCATTGAATCCAAAATTGCTACTTTTTCCGCAGTTACATTGCTCAGTGCAGTTAGGTCTAAGGCAGCTTTAGTGCCATCGGACTGTGCTACATTTATTTGTCCTGTGACAACACTATCTGCGCCACAGTGTTTATAGTCGACGAACTTTTTTCTGTGAATTGGTCTCATTTTCCTTGTTACTGCGAAAATAATTTTGAACATGCAGCTGTGAGGAGTACTACGTATAATGTTTTAAGAATACCTCAGTATGCTCGCGCCTGAATTGTGAAGCGTGTTTCATAAATGTATTTTTGGGTAGGTCGTTTTTCATGAGATTGCACAGCGTGCAATACGGCTCGCTATTGCTCTGTGTATATCCCTTTCCAGGGTCCTTTCTATCTACACCGTGTGCAGGGTAGATTCCGCAAGACTCACAGGAACTTTTGAATACCATTTTTGTCCATTGCGTCTCACTTAAATTCCCCCCCTTTTCTTTTATATCGCCCATGAACCTGCTATATGTAGGATTCTTTGCAACACAATTTTGCAGACCCATTTTCTTACATAAGGGGTGTCGGGGTCGATCCATTAATTTGACTACTTCGTTCGCCAACGCACGATTTTTACGTTTTAATCTCTGGTATATATCTATACGGCAACAAATTTGAACAAAGGATGCAACTGACATACCTGCCTTCATTTTGTGACATAAAGTGCACTCCGGATAGAACTTCCCATTCGGGTCTAAAGGTGTATGATTTTTTTTACATACAGTGCAAATTCTGAAGTCAGACTTTGATGCGAGTTGTTGATGAGTAGACATCGGTTATTTTAATCGGAGGTGATATTTTTTTTTTTACATTTGCGAGAGTAAAGATGATTGATGCGACGTAACGCTCCGTGCAGAGCTGGGTGGTACTGAGTATTGCCTAAGAAGGTCATTGTAACGTTGATACACAGGTCCATCTGATTGCGACGGTGGTGGCGAAATAGCTTTTATCGTCGGTAGTTCAGTCGGAATATGCGGCTTCTGTGGGGGGCATGTCATTGCACACAATTTAAAAAAAGTTATCCACGTTATCAGTCCAATTGCGATACTTAAAACAAAAATTAATATTGATTTTACTGTATGATATTTTTCATATTTTTCTGCAAATCTTCTACTAATCAGCTTATGGGAAAAAATAGAACTTAGGATTAAACCAATCGTTGCCACAATAGCTGGCAGACTCATCATTTTTTTGATCGGCTTAGATTTTTCTATTTTCAAATCTTGTACTCATTTTTGTGTCTGTTTTACCACTGACTTAGAATTGATTTGTCATCATCTTCGTCGTTGTTTCGGGTAAAGATTGGAAGGTCGGCTACCTTGTCGTCGTCTATATCCGGAGGTTCCGGTGGTAGATCACTAGGGGGAGGTGCGTCACTTCGCGGACTTCGAAGTTCTTCACGCTTCTCCTCATCTGTTTCATTTGCCTGTCCTTCTGACGGAATCACCTTTATCTCGGGTGTGTACTGGAAATCATCGTCTTTTTCATTATGAAATACAGGTATATCTCTATCGTCTGGTTTCAGTCCATCAAGCTTTGATTTTTCAATTGCTCGATCAAAGTCGTTCCTTTGTACCGTTTTTGTACCAGTAGTAAAGAATGAGGCGTATGCTTTTGTTGTTAAATCATTAAGACACGTTTCCGTATTTGCATCTAAAATGTGATTAAATTCAGCTTTGTTTTTGCGACAACAACTATAAAACAAATCCACGTTTTTGAATATAGAAATTGAATTAGATTCGAGTATATCTGAGCAAAACCTTTCTAAATCCGGAACGTCTATTTCGATCGAATCTAAGGTAGTCTTCCTTATTTTACTGAGTAGAACGATCTGTAGCTTTGTTATTTGCTCAAGTAATTCTTTTAGATAAGTGCACTCGGCGCACAGTTTTTCGTGAAAAACCTTAATTTCATTTTGAAATTCTTCTTTGTTTTTAACAGTCTGCTGTAACTCTTTCTGTAAAGCCTTTTGTGACTTTACTGCTAATTTCTCACGCGTCGTTTTGCCCCTGCACTCTTCAATTATGCGTTGTAATTTTTCTTCAAAGTGACAAAAAACTACCGATCTTAAAAGTCTCTGCAGGTTACTATTACACAGGTTCAAGATGGCGATCGATTCGTCTGACATTTTTTAGATACCACTATACTATTTTTTTTTTGACATTTTTTTAGCCATCTTTGAGAACAATAAAAAAAATGAGAAGCGACTTGCAAATGATATTAGTTCTTTTAGTTCTTTTTATATGTTCATTTTTCGCACTCGTATACTTTTACAAACAATATCGAATGACAAAACTGGTACAGCGATTGAGAGACGAAGGATGGATTCTTATGCTAGACGCACATAATTGTGGTTACTGTTCTGCCCAAATTCGCTTCTTCGGTAGTCACTTTTCCAAAGTAAATACAATTCATTGCGACGACAAAGACAATGCAGTGGAGTGCAGCAAGACAAAAGCGCTACCAGCTTGGCAGAAAAACGGTAAATTTGTAAAGGGTGCAAAACTTTCACACTCTGACTTCGAAGAACTTTTCAAAAATAGCCTGCTCTAGTGTGTTTTTTTTTAATTCTCTTTTTTATTAAAAAAAAAACAAAAATATACATATGTCAACTCCGTCAGAACTAAATATTCAAAACGTTATGAATGGCAATCCGTCAAAAGAATGGATATTAGAAAATTTACACGCAATTCATGAAATGTCAACAAAAAGAAAGAGAATAGAAGTGCCAGCTATATCTTTAATGAAGCCAGCAACGTTACACAACAGTAGGCAATCTCGCAAGCGAAATAAAATGACACAATCTGAGTTGCGAAAATGTATTAATTGCAACGAAATTTTATCGAATCATGAACACTCGTGTCGAAATTGTGCAGTTGTCCAGGAAGTTGACTGGTTGGAAATGCCAACTCTAAATGAAATGAAGTACAAACTGATGACGCATTCAATGCCATGTGCTTACAAACGCATAAATCATTTCAACGAAAAACTGGCGCAATTTCAGGGCAAAGAGAAGACCATAATCCCCGATTGTGTCTTTGATGCTATACGTGATGAAATTGTAAAAAATAAGAATCTGGATATTGAAACACTTACCCCTAGAGATGTCAAATACGTTTTGAAAAAATTAAATTTGTCGAAATTTTACGAGCATGTCAATTTCATAACGAATAAATTAAACGGATTTGACTTACCTATTCTCTCTCCACAGGAAGAAGATAGACTAAGAAATATGTTCAATTTAATTCAAACACCGTTTTCGCAACATTCCCCGCCGTGGAGGAAGAACTTCCTCAATTACGCGTCCCTCTTTTACTTTATAGTCACAACATTTTTCGAAATGCATAAGACATTTGTCGCATACATTTTTTTTACAACACAATGTCCGAAAAAAAGCCGTTCGACATTTACACACAGTGCAGCAACTAGCAGAAGGTATATACTCGAAACGTACTAATAGATATCGATGCAGCCTCTTATTTTTTTCAGTCAACATCTAGAGCCGCACAGGTATATATTTCGAAAGTTTCTCGAACTACTCTCCTATGATTGGCTTATTCCGCACTTTAGTGAACTTAAGAGCAGAGACAAATTATACGAACAGGATAAGATTTGGAGACTTATTTGTAAAGATCTTCAGTGGGAATTTATTCCAAGCATTTAGATGCCCTTAAGATCATCCGGAGTGAGATTCTCATGCAGGCCAGCTGCAGAATGTAATGATTTTCGTAAACCTATAAGCATATTATACAAATTGACATCAATCACCCTTTGAGAGACAGTGTCTATTAAATTTTCAGAACCCAATGCTTCAAAAAAGTAGACTATAAATTCAGATATTAGTGAATACGAGATAAAAATGACGTAGGCAAGTCCAAGTAGAAAAAATGCGACTCCTGCGATTGAAACAGTGTTTCTATCTTTTTCTTCTTTTTTATTCTCTTCGTATTTTATCCACATGAAAACTATCATAAGGAACGCAACGACACGCGGATCTTTGAAAAATTCGAACACTTTTGTATCTGCAGCCGCTGCGCGAGTTTTATTGACGGATACGAGTGCAACATTTTTCAATGCATTTGTAACGTCGGTCATTTTGATTGATTTGGATTATTTTTAAGTGTGTTTATCAAATATCATCAGGCTTTTCTCGTATTATTTTTTAATGCTGCCTTGAGTTTTGCTGGGAGCCGTGCTGGGACGCTGCTTGCGATTGTTTTTTTTTTTCGAACTAGCCTCGGGGTCAAGGGCCTCGTCGTCAAGGGGTTGTACAAAATATGTTGGTGCGGGATCGTTGATCGTCCAAGCTGGCTTGGGTTCCTCCTTCCCTTTGCCCGTGCCTTTGCCGTACGGAGTGGGACGCGGTTTTGTTTTACGGTTTGGTGTGAAGCTAGCCTCAGCGGGACCCGCGCTTGGCCCCAAAACGGGCGAGGGCGGCCTGTCGTAGGGGGGGTTAGCGGGACCCGCGCTTGGCTCCGGCGGAAAAACGGGCGAGGGCGGCCTGTCGTAGGGGGGGTTAGCGGGACCCGCGCTTGCCGCACCCTGCGG
>MDSV01141148.1_pt1 | contig 11215 bp, 13 predicted proteins | sample 810851 | NCBI WGS metagenome assembly MDSV01 (sample SAMN05326640, study PRJNA326480) | marine metagenome | isolation source: seawater | place: Atlantic Ocean: North East | collected 2012 | reverse complement strand
GTTAGCTTCATAGACTACATACATAATTTCATATCTATCTCGTCCTATTTCGTTTGCAAGCTCAGAAGATGGCCCCCATAGACCATTAACCATATCTTCACCTGATATAAAGATTGGTTCAACATCTTCAATCATGACAACCTGAGGCTCCTCATATACGACTTCAACTGATTCTGATAGTTGAGAAGAGGAGTTAAAGAAAGTAAAGGCTATAGCTGCCATGCTTGCTGCAATAGCAAAGCCTACAATGGGTTTAAAATTAATAGGTGAAACCTTAGATGTTTTGTTTAACTGTTCATCAACGTATGCATCTATTTTATTACTAAGTTCTTTAGCTTTATCTCCACCAAAGAAACCCTTAATAGCTGATTCAGATACTAATATGCTTTCATAAAAGCTTTTAGCTTCATCTGAGCTATTAACAAGCTCTCTTAACTCTGATGAGCTCTCTAGTGCTGCACCATCATCCATCAATTCAATGATCTTTATTTGTATTTCTTCATTCATAATTTTTTCCCCATGCAATTAGCAAGACGTATCCTTGCTCTATTTGCTTTAACCCTTAAATTTGCCATGCTGATATCGCTGAAAACTTCTTGAATCTCTTCGTAACTATTACCTGCACCTAACATACTAAGGATTGTTCTATCTGTTTCATCAAAAGTCTCTAAACAATCAAGCATTTCCTTAAACTCATAACTCTGGTTTTGGAATCCATCGTTCGCAACTGGAATATTATTAGCTTCAATAGATACGTTTTTATTTTGTTTGCGATAGTCATCTCGAGATTTATTTTTTAAAATTAACTTTGCGTATGCCATAGGTTTTGGATGCTCTAAAAACTTATCTTTGTTATCTATTAATTTTAATATGGTGTGTTGGACCAAGTCCCACGAATCAGCTTTATTCTTATATGTTAGAAACATGGCATAAGGCATAAGTTTTTTAATGGTATTTTTAAGTAAGTCATCAAAGGGCATTTCAACTTTATTCTTACATACTTCTTTATTTTTTTCTCTGGCGACAATGATATTAGGCTGCTTAATTACAGTATTAGAATTGATAGAAGATAGTGCATCCATAGTACTAAATATATATTTACCTCAACCTCTTAACGTATCAGGATTAAAAATGTTACAAATTATTTTATGAAATCAGCTTAGGAATTATTCCAAGCTGAGCAAGAATTCCGAAAAGTATTATGAATAAGAAAGCAAATAAAATTTTTAAATTCTTCCTTTGAATCCATTCAAGTGAGTTTTCTAAAATTTTTCTTATCCATTTATCAGCTTTATCCATAAATGAAATAGCTTTTCTAGTCCATTTATCACTCACTTCAATCAATGGAATTAAAAATGCTGCAATGATAAGCCAAACAACCCCATTTAAGAGCATATCAATAATCCAGCCTAAAACTATTACCCAGTTAACATTCATTTATAGAATTATATATAATTATTGATATGAGCAAGGAATCAATTTTTTTAATTTTTACTGCATTAGGTTTAGTTCCTTTGGGTATCTCTTATGGAACACATCCTTATTTTAGTATCTCGCCAATTTCTTTTTTAAAAGAAATTGAGATTAATAGTACCGACTTAGCAAATATCTTTAGCGCTATAATGGGTTTATATATTTCAATGGCAATTTTTTGGATTGTTGGAGCTTTTAAAAAATCTATAACAATACATGCTCTATGGAGTCTTCTAATTTTTATGACAGGTATCGGCTTAGGTAGAGCAATAAGCATGCTAACAGATGGTATGCCAACAGCGCCTTATCAGTTTTTTCTATTGCTTGAAATTGTATTTGCTTTGGTAGCATATAAATTAATAAAAGGATATAAATTAAATTAAATTCAAAATTTTTTACTATTTATCTTTTTTTTAATGTAAGATTGCATTTTTTAACATGGATATAATTAATGAACATATACGTAGGTAATATTTCTTGGGGTTTAAGCGATCAAGATCTTGAAAATCTTTTTGCAGAGTATGGAACGGTAACTTCTGCAAAAATTATCACTGACAGAATGACAAATAGATCAAGGGGATTTGGTTTTGTTGAAATGAGTGATGGTGCTGAAAAGGCTATAGAGGCTTTGAATGGCAGTGAAGTTGATGGAAGAGAACTTGTGGTTAACGAATCTAAACCAAGAGATAAAAGTTAATTTAGACTTTCCAAAGCTTCAACCATTTTTTCCTGGACTTTAAGTACGGCCTTATATGGTCTTATCATTACTTTGAAATTGATAATTTGTCCTTCTTGATCCCATTCAATCATGTCAATTCCATTAACTGATATATCATCGATATAGGTTTCAAATTCTAAAACAGAATTAAGACCATCATGAATTTCTTTAGTATATTTGAATTTTTCCATGTTAAATGAAGTTCCGGCTGCTTGAAGATACATCATAGTAATTGCTTTTCCTTCCATAGGTTTAAATACAACAGGAGATGAAAAGACAGCATTTTCAGCCAAAAGTTCATCCAATAACTTAGGATCATCACTTTTAACAACTTCATGCCATTTATAAATTAACTCTTTTGCAGTTTTCATAAAAAATCCTTAGTAACTAGTTTTGTTTTGACAATTTCATATGGCATTATAGTCATGTATTTTTACATATAAATAAATAATATGATTATTGGCGTTCCTAGGGAAGTAAAGAATAATGAGAGTAGAATAGGCCTTACTCCAGAATCTGTAGATTCTTTAGTTAAGGAAGGGCATGAAATCTTAATCCAAAAAGATGCTGGAGCTAATATTGGCTTTTATGATTCGCAATATATCCAATATGGAGCAAAAGTAGTTAATTCCGCAGAAGAGGTTTATAAATCTTCAGAGATGATTGTAAAAGTGAAAGAACCAACACCAGATGAATATGGTTTTTTAAGAGAAGGCTTAACCCTTTTTACATATTTACATCTTGCAGGTGATATTGAAAATTCAAAAAAATTAATCGATACAGGTGTTACAGGTATCGCATATGAAACTGTAACTGCCAAAGATGGTTCTATGCCATTATTAGCACCTATGAGCACAATTGCAGGTCAACTAGCTTTTACCGTAGGTTCTTACCATCTTTTAAAACATAATAAAGGCAAAGGTGTGATGATTGGTAAGCTTGATGAAATAGAACCAAGAGTAGTTACAGTAATTGGCGCAGGTGTTGCAGGAACACAATCAATAAGTAAAGCAATTGCTAATAATGCATTAGTTAAAGTAGTTGATGCCAACCAATCAAAATTAGATTATTTAGAATCAGAATTTGGCTCAACAAATATTGAGTATATCTTATCTACTGATGACTCTATTCAGTCATCAATTAACTCTTCAGATCTAGTTATTGGCTCTGTTTATGTTGTTGGAAAGGAGGCACCCAAGGTTATTAGAAAAGAAATGTTATCTTCAATGATGCCTGGAACTGTAATGGTGGATGTTTCTATAGATCAAGGAGGTTGTTTTGAAACTAGTAAGCCAACAACTCATGATAATCCAACATTTTTAGAAAATAATATTGTTCATTATTGTGTGACCAATATGCCTGGCGCAGTTCCTTTGACTGCTACACAAGCTCTCAATAAAGTTACACTGCCATATATAAAAGATCTTGCCAATAAAGGAATTATGAAAGCTTTAGATGAAGACAAACATCTCAAGAATGGTTTAAATATACAAAACGGTTCGATAACTCATCCAGGAGTTAGAGAGGCATTAGAATAATATAAAAAGGAGACAATCATGGAAAAAGTTTTAGTTACTGGTGCAACTGGATATATTGGACTTCATTGCATAGATCAACTTTTAAAACAAGGATATGCTGTTAATGGTTCAGTAAGAAGCCCTGAAAGGAAAGATGAAGTTTATGAGTCATTAAATAAGAATAATACCCCAACAGATAATTTAAATATTTTTACATTTAATTTAACAGATGATGAAGGCTGGGATGAAGGAATAAATGGTTGTGATTATGTACTTCACGTAGCATCACCCATTTCATTAGACTCACAAGAAGAAGAATATTTTGTAGGGCCAGCAGTAGCTGGTGTTGAAAGAGCATTAAAATTTGCTAAAAAACATCAAGTAAAAAAAGTAGTCTTAACTTCATCTGTTGCAGCTATTTTTGAAACGACTGTACTTAAAAAATATTATGATGAAAGTGATTGGTCTGATCCAAGCAAATCAGAAATTAATCATTATGCAAAAAGTAAAACATTAGCTGAAATGGCTGCATGGGATTTTGTTAAAAACGAAGGAAATCCATTTGAATTAGCTGTTATAAATCCAGCTCTTGTAATTGGACCAACTCTTTCAGATGACTTAGGAGAATCAAATAAAGCTATATCATTGCTTGTAACTGGAAAAATGCCCATCACAGTTCCGTTACAGTTCGGTTATGTAGATGTCAGAGATGTTGCCTCAGCACATATTTTAGCTATGCAAAATCCAGCTAGTAACGGTGAAAGATTTGCACTTTCAGAGAAAGACCTTTGGTACGAAGATGTTGCTAAGCTATTAAGAGCAAATGGTTTTAATAAAGCGCCTAAAATAAATTTACCTAAATGGGCTGCAAAATTTTTAGCACCATTTAGTAGTGAAATAAAATTTGCTTTACCAACTATTGGAAGAGTAAGAAGTGTAAAAAACACTACAAAAGCAAAAGATATTTTAGGATGGGAGCCAAGATCTGCAGAAGAATCTATCTTAGAGATTGCAGAACAAATAAAGGCTATGGATCTTATTAAATAATACCTGGAATAATTGCTTTTCGGTTCTTAGGATAATTCTCAAATTTATCTTGATACCATTTATGATGTGATAGTGCTCTAGGAAATAAATTAGCTATAACCCATATAAGAAAAACTATTCCAGAAATACTAGATGTAAGTATTGCCCATCCAATCCATTCAATAATCTCACCAAAATAATTTGGTGAGGATAGATATTTGTATAAAAAAGCACTTGGGATATGGTAACCAGGACCTTTTATTTTTTTCATTGAATTAATAATATAGTCGGACTTTATATTTATATACATACCAATTAGAAATATAGTTAGACCTATGATGAATATGGGATCTGATAACCATGTCTCTGAATATGAAGTAAAATAAAATATCCCAAAAGCTTGAATGCTGACATTAATGATATTAAAAAAGAATGCTGATAAAGCAATTGATATAGGCATTTCAGCATTTGTCATATTTATAACGAATGGATATATAAAAGTTCTATGTATGTAGTGAGTAAGCCATATAAACAAAAAAATATAGTGAACAATTTCTAACTGATCTTGCACTATCCAACAATAGATCATCATTAATATTACACATGGAGATTCCATTACAACCCAACCTAGTTTTGCTGGAATTTTGTAACCCCAGCCATCTTTAATGTGTCGACCATAAGGCGCGCTTTCAAAAAAAAGATAAACAAATGTAATAATCCCAATTACTATCCAAATGTTAATAAAAATGTAGAAGATATTCATATAGTTTTTTATAAACACAGTTTACAGTTTTGATTCTAAATCATAAACTTAGCTATTGAATTTATAAAGGGGATCATTTTGCAAGATTACGATTTTATTATTTTAGGAGCTGGTTCTGCTGGATGCGTTCTTGCAAATAGATTGAGCTCTAATGCTGATTTTAAAGTTTGTTTAATAGAAGCTGGATCTAAAGATAGTGATCCAAGAATACATATTCCAATAGGTTTTGCTTTTTTTGGAGAAAATAATCCAGTAAGTTGGAATTATGATACTGTTCCTCAAAAAGAATTCGAGAAAGTTCTAGTTGCTGAACCTGAAGCGGCAGTTGTTGACACTGCAGGCGGCGTTCATAAAGTAGAGACGGAATCACTTGAACATAGGAAAGGCTTTCAGCCAAGAGGAAAAACATTAGGTGGATCAAGCTCGATTAATGCAATGTTATATGTAAGAGGTCACAGATGGGATTATGATCATTGGTCTGAACTGGGTAATGAGGGATGGTCATATAAAGAAATTTTGCCCTACTTTAAAAAAGCTGAACATAATGAAATGTTTGATGATGATTTTCATGGTCAAAACGGACCCTTAAATGTTTCTAAAATTCATCATGAAAACACACCAGTAAAAGATTTTGTTAAATCTGGTTCAGAAGTATTTGGATATAACGATGATTTTAATGGAGCAAATCAAGAAGGTATTGGGTTTTATCAATGCACTCAAAAAAATGGTAAAAGATGGAGTACTGCAAAGGCTTATCTTGTTCCTTGTCTAGATAGAGAAAATTTAACTGTAATGACGGACACAAATATTAATAAAATTATTTTAGATAATAAAAAAGCAGTAGGAGTTGAGTGCATTGATAAAAACGGTAATTATTTTAGAGTTAATGCAAGCAAAGAGGTTCTTTTATCATCAGGCGCTTTTGGATCACCTCAGATTATGCTTAGATCAGGAATTGGACCTGCATCAGAAATTGTAAAACATGATATCGAACATTTGCATGATTTGCCTGGAGTTGGTAAAAATTTACAAGACCATATTGATTATTTAACTGTTCATAGATATAACTCAATGGAATTAATTGGAATGTCAGTTAAATCAATCTTTTTTAAATTTCCTGTAGAGATATTAAAATATATTTTTCTAAAAGTTGGATTATTTACTTCCACTATAGCTGAGGCAGGCGGCTTTATTAAGTCAAGAGAAGATAAAAAAATACCTGATATTCAGTTACATTTTATTCCTACAATGGTTGTTGATCATGGGAGGACACAACTTTGGGGTCATGGGCTTGGGTGTCATATGTGTCTTTTAAGACCAAAATCAAGAGGGGAAGTGACTCTCAATTCATCAGATCCTTTTGAAGACCCTAAAATAGATCCAAAATTTCTTTCAGACCCTGATGATATGAAAGATATGATTGCAGGATACAAAAAGATGATGTTGATCATGAATGAAGAATCTTTTTCAAAATATACGTCCAATCATACTATGCGACCAATAGATATTGATGATGATAAAGATATTGAACAAGCTATAAGAGAAGAATCTGATACGGTATATCATCCCGTTGGAACTTGTAAAATGGGTGTTGATAATATGGCTGTTGTTGATAATAGTTTAAAAGTCTATGGATTAAATGGTCTCAGGGTTGTAGATGCTTCAATTATGCCAACTCTCATAGGTGGAAACACCAATGCGCCTACAATTATGATTGGAGAGAAAGCCTCTGATATGATTCTTAATGACTGGAGTTAAGCTCTAGAAAGTGAAAAAGTTCATCGCATTAACAATTTTGTTTTTAAATACTCAATTAATTTCTGATGATTATTTAATTATTGACGTCAGAACACCTGATGAATACAAATCTGGATATATTGAAAATGCAATAAATATTGAATGGCAAGATATAGAGACCATCAGCTCTAATATTCCAAAAGATGAAAAAATTTATCTATACTGCAGGAGTGGAAATAGATCTGGCAAAGCAGAAGAAATATTAAAAAGAATTGGCTATATAAATACAATTAATATCGGTGGGCTAATAGATGCTTCAAACCATTTAAATGTAAAGATAGTAAAATGATCTCTTATGCGTAATTTTTTTAGTTTTTTATCAAGATTCTCAAATAAGAAAATTATATGTTTTGATGGAGGTGGAGTGAGAACAATAGCCTCAATAATTTTCTTACAAAAGCTTGAAGCAGCTAGCGGCAAAAAAGTAATTGATATTTTTGATATGTTTGTTGGAACTAGTGCTGGTGCATTCAATGCAGCATGTTTTGCATTTGGGGGGCTAAGTGCTGATAAAGTAAAAAAATATTGGTCTCGACAATATTTAGATAGAATTATGCAATCATCATTTTTCTGGGATAAAGCTTCTTTAGTTCAAGCAAGACCTAGATATGAAAACGAAGGCAGAATTGAAGTTTTAAAAGAAGTCTTTGGTCAGAATACTCTAAAAGAGTCCAATAAACCCTTTTTATCTTTATCTTATGATATCGAGAAAAGAATTCATATTATTCATAACTCTATTGATACACCAGATATTAAATTTGTTGATGCTGTTGCTGCATCAAGCGCAGCTCCTATGTATTTTCCTACATATCAGATGCCAGATAAGGCATGGATGATCGATGGAAGTATAGTAACAAATAATCCAACATTAATTGGCTACTCGTATGCTAAAAAGATCTTAGAAACTGAGAATATAAAAATCTTAAGTATTGGCTCTGGTCAAAATAAAAATAGAATTAGTGGCAATACATCTACAAAATGGGGCGGCGTTGGTTGGTTAAGAAATGATATTATGGGCATGTTATTAGATTCTGAAATTCACAATGAAATTGCAAGTGATATTTTTAAAGATAGTTATTTAAGAGTTAATTCACCGTTAGGAAAAATTAATAGATTCTTAGATGATGATTCCGAGGAAAACTTAGAAAGAATTCATCTAATGGGCATGGAATGGTGGAAAGAACATGGTGAAGCAGTTTTAAAATTTATTGAAGATTAAATTAATTATTAAATATATAATCAAATAGTGAAATCATATAAATTTTTAGCTATTTTATTGCTTGTCACCTCTTGCGGAGGAGGCGGCGGCGGAGGAGGATCTGCTGCAATTCCTTTTGCACTAACTCTTGCAGCTAGTGTTTTTACAATAGACGAAGATATCACATTAAACGGATCAGTTGCTGCTTCAGCAAATGAGAATGTAACTTTAAATTACTCACTTCAATCGTCAACCTCCAATGGTTCTTTAACTTTCTCAGATACATCTGGCTCAATAACTTATATACCAAATGAGAATTTTAATGGCCAAGATCAATTTACTTATTCTGTAACCGCAGTAGAGAAAAATATTACTAGAAGCGCGACAGTAACAATTACAATTTCGCCTGTTAATGATGCCCCACAAATATCAATGGATTCAAAAGATAACCTTAATGAAAATAATCTTTTATTTGATCAAAACCCAACCTATGCAGTAACTTATAGTGATGTTGATAATGTTGATGAAGAATTAAGCTTTAGTGCGAAAGTTAATAGGGTAAATGTCCCATCAACATTTACATCTACTGGCAGCGGAACAGGCAATATTTCAGTAGATTTAACATCGCTTTCTAATGCTGGTTTATTTAATGCCGATATTATAGTTTCTGATGGTGATTTAACTGGGTCCGATACTTATTCTACCTGGCATATATCTAATAAAACTACAGTAACAATAGATCAGGATGATAATCCAGAAGATGGTTTTGACGGAGGCGCCAAAACTCAAAAGGATTATTATGTTTATTATTTAACAGGTAATCCAAGCTCCATAGGAAGAACAAAATATTTATTCATAGGTGACTCACTAAATGGAGATACCGATTTAAACTTATATAGAAGAGCATTAGTTGCATCGATTAATAAACTCAATAGCTCCGATGCATCTGAGTTCTTTAGTGATAATTACTTTACTGTGGTTTCTGCTGAACCAGTTGACCCAGACGGCACTTCGCCTGTCGGAGTAAGAACAGGTTGTTACGATTGGGACGAGGATGTTTATTGCATTAGTGAAATGGATACAGCAATTTTTAATGTTTTACTTCCTGATAATGTTTTAGTATCAACTTTAACAAGAGTCCAAGGCAGAGGAGTTAATCAAGGCTATAAGAATATTCAAAGAATAAGAGAAGATGATCCTGAGAGAACAAGGCATACTTTAATGCATGAGCTTGGTCATGCACATGGAAGTATGGGCGATGAATATAGAAGTGATGAAAGAGATCTTACAGATTCTGGTTATAGTGTTAATACTTCAACCCAAGCAGATACTAATGTCCTAAAATGGAAACATCATATTGATGATCTTCAAAACGTACTCGGGAAAGATATTCAGGTTTGTTATAACTATGCTGATGGCACCATAGCTGATTGGGATGAGCTCGGTATCAACGTTGAAGATTGTGAATGTTTTGTAAATGAATGGGATGCAAATGGAAATTTTGTAAGGAAAAATCCTGATTGTGCTGGAATTGGTCATTTTGAAGGCAACTATTATGGATTAAACGATAATTACAGACCAACTTTTTGTTCAGTAATGGCTGGATGCACAAGTGCAGGTTATGGCAAGGTAAATGTTGAAGGTTTCGCTGTAGGCTCTCTTGAAAATCAAGGATTTTATAATGGAGATGATGTTAGATTAGTAAAAGATGAATCTAATAATTCAAATATAGGTTTTGAGATTTCAATGGATGTAGAATATGACACCTCAAAAATTACATTAAAATGGTATATAAACGGAGTTGAGGATACATCAAAACAAGATCTCAAAACTGTTGTTTTTAACAGACCTTCAGATGATAGCGTTGAAATATATACAGCAAAGGCAATAGACCTTACCGGAACAATTACAGTTCCAGATGATATTTTAAATAATAATGATTTTTATGAGGGTGCACTTCAGTCATCATTTTATTGGTGTGCTTATGTATCTGATTCATGTGATTGGTCATATGATCCTGCTCCAAGCACATATAACCAATATGACTATGGTTATATGAGAGGGCCTATTGGAGTTACTTGGGGAATAAATTGGGAAAAATGGTAAAGATAGTTTATATATTAGTTGTTTTGATAATTGGTAATCTTGAGGCAAAATTGCCTCCAGATTTATTAAGTAAAGACATAGCACAAAGCCAAATAAATCCTCCTATTGAAGAAATTGCTCAAATTTATAGTATTTCTGGTACAAAAGACGGTATTAGAATTACAGAAAAGAAAATTATTAAACCTGGATTTAATTCACTAAAAAATTTAAAACTCCTAACGCCAAGAGATGACTATGCTTTAAAAATTCTAGATGAAGATAAAAAAGAAATAATTCTTTTAGGTATTGGTAATCCGTTTTATATTCATGCACAACATATTGATTATGAAGATAGTAGATTTTTTGGAGGTTATATAAATGCTGAATTTGAAATCGCGTTACCTTTAGACATGGATGTATCTCACATAGTTCTAATGTCACAACATGAGAAAGTATTGACCAAAATCAATGAAATTGAAGTTGAATAATATCTTTTAAATCAATAATTCTTAAACAAAATATAATATCTTGAAACGTTATAACTTAAAGAGTATATTAACTTTCCAATGCGGTACTAGCTCAGTTGGTAGAGCGTCTGCTTGCCAAGCAGAAGGCCGCCGGTTCGAGACCGGCGTACC
>MDSV01053823.1_pt1 | contig 11215 bp, 10 predicted proteins | sample 810851 | NCBI WGS metagenome assembly MDSV01 (sample SAMN05326640, study PRJNA326480) | marine metagenome | isolation source: seawater | place: Atlantic Ocean: North East | collected 2012 | reverse complement strand
CTAGCATCTTTAATAGACATCGCTGTCAAATTTGATAGATTCATTTCAGAAATAAAAACATTTCGAGCTGCGCGATTAAGTCGGGTTCCTTCACAATCAGGACACTTCCGGCTACCTAAGTAACGACCGAGTTCCTCGCGAACAATGTTCGAGTCAGTCTCCTTGTACCGGCGCTCCATATTAGGGATCACGCCCTCGAACGGATGCTTTCGCTTATACAATTTTCCGCCAGACTTTATGTATTTAAATTCGATTTCTTCAGTTCCACTGCCGCGAAGAATCACTTCGCGAATGTCCGAAGATAGTTCATTAAAAGGGCTATCAACATCGAACTTGTAGTGTTGAGCTAAAGAATCAATTAGCCGAGAGTAATAAGCATTACGTCTATCCCAGCCCCTAATTGCGCCTCCTGGTAAGCTTACTTCGGGCTGCTGAACCACGCGATCTGGATCAAAATACTCCGCGACTCCTAATCCATCGCAACTTAAACAAGCTCCGACCGGATTATTAAAAGAAAATAGTCTAGGCTCTAGCTCTTCAATTGCGAAACCACATTTTGGGCAGGCAAATCTAGAGGAAAAAAGAATATCACTAGACATGCTATCATTTTCAATTGGGCAAACTCGTACGAATCCCTCCCCCAGTTCCAGCGCTGTCTCGAAAGACTCAGCGAGTCGCTGTTCTAATCCAGGTTTCACCTTGAACCGATCAACTATGACGTCAATATTGTGTTTTTTCCTTAGTTCGAGCGCCGGTGGATCATCTAAGGAAATTATATTCCCGTCTACTAATGCCCTGACGTAACCCAACCTAGCTAGATTATCAAATACCTGCTGATGTTCCCCTTTGCGATCTCGCACTATCGGTGCCACAAGCATCCATCTTTCATCGCTCGCGAGTTTAAGAACCGTATCAACCATTTGGGCAATCGACTGAGCTTCAAGACTCTCTGAATGGTCAGGACACATTGGTTGACCCACTCGAGCAAACAGTAAACGAAGATAGTCATATATTTCTGTTATTGTGCCTACCGTAGAGCGAGGATTATGACTTGTAGATTTTTGCTCGATCGATATAGCGGGAGACAAGCCTTCTATATGATCTATGTCCGGCTTTTCCATTACCGAGAGAAATTGCCTCGCATATGCAGACAATGATTCTACGTATCGCCGTTGCCCTTCTGCGTATATCGTATCAAAAGCTAAAGAAGATTTCCCTGAACCAGATAATCCGGTTAAGACGATTAATTTATCCCTCGGTAAGCTTACGTTGATATTCTTAAGGTTATGAGTGCGCGCACCGCGCAAGTTAATTTTGTCCATGAGCTCCAAATATATCTTGCCGACGAATAACGTTGCGACGCCGTCTGCAGTAATTATTTAACAACAGACTACTATACGATGTTTTTCTGTTGCTGGCCTAAATTGTTTTCAATAATACGTAGGAAATTTGCAGAAAAGATTCTATTATTAAGGTGCAACTTGATTAATTAGGAGAAAGTAGAATGGCTCGTGGCGTTAACAAGGTAACTTTAATTGGTAATTTAGGAAACGATCCCGAACTGCGTTCTACCCAAAGCGGCAGTGCAGTCGCAAATATCACTCTAGCAACGTCGGAATCTTGGCGTGATAAAGAGACCCAAGAAACGAAAGAACGCGTAGAGTGGCATAGAGTCATATTTTTTGGACGGCTTGCGGAAGTGGTCAATGAGTATCTGCGCAAAGGTTCGCAAGTTTATGTCGAAGGTCGGATCCAAACTCGCAAGTGGCAAGATAAGGATGGAAATGATCGGTACACAACAGAAATCGTAGCTAACGAGATGCAAATGCTAGGAAGTCGAGGCACTAATTCAGAATCGCCCGCCAATCAACAGTCCGCATCCACTAGCCAACCCGCGTCACAGAGCGCAATCGTAAACGAGCCATTTGATGACGATATTCCATTTTAATTTCAGCGGATTTTCAGTCCGCCCCAGTGTGCGCCATAAATATTAGTCCTTCAAGCCTCGGAAAACTATTCTAGTCCACTAATAATGTCGTCCTTTTCTAAAGCCCTTTTCTCGTCTTTACTTTATACAAAACGCTTCGGCCCTCTTTTTTTTACCCAGTTTTTAGGTGCATTCAACGATAATCTTCTCAGATTTTCTATCATCATGTTTTTGATTCTTAACGTTTTCGACGGCGACTCGGAGAATAGTAGGATCCTAGTTGCAACTACTGGTGCAATATTCATCTTACCTTTTTTCTTATTTTCTTCGCTCGCGGGTGAAGTTGCCGATAAGTATGAGAAGTCGAAATTAATTAAACATATTAAATCTGTGGAAATATTCATTGTGGCCATTGCTTCTCTCGGTTTCTTGATAGCAAGTTACTATTTATTACTTTTCGCTCTATTTCTTATGGGTACACAATCGACATTTTTTGGCCCATTAAAGTATGCATTATTACCTCAACTATTAGAAAAAAAAGAATTAACCCCGGCAAACGCAATGCTGCAGGCCGGTACTTATTTTGCCATCATGACAGGCACAATCCTCGGAGGGCTTTTAGCAGGACTAGATGGGTCGACATCCAAAATTATTATCATCCATATTTTAGGCTTGGCGATAGCCGGTCGGATATGTGCTTATTTCATACCGATTGCCACGGCAAGCGATGACACCATCGTAATCAGAAGAAATTTGCCTAAGGCAACAGTATCTATTGTTAAAGAAGCTATTTCAGATCGCCTCAACCTAAAATTAATATTTCTGATATCGGGATTTTGGTTCACTAGTTCGGCCTTCGTTGCAGCAGTTCCAACATATGCAAAATTACTTTTAGGAGCAGATGCAAACGTTATAACGATTCTGAATGTAGCCTTTGTCATAGGAATAGGACTAGGTGCATTTCTGTGCACAATGCTTACCAGAGGACAAATTAGACCTTATTTGATCTTATTAGGAGCCATCGGCGTTGGTCTCACGTCTCTCACTGTCTTAGCTCAAGGCACACCTCCGATATCATCGAATTTGCTCCCATTGGATAACTTTTTATCGTCCCGCTTTGCGATAATTTTCTTCACGCAATTAGTGCTAGTCGGTACCTTTGGCGCCCTTTACGTCATTCCACTTTACGCGTGTCTACAAATCAATCTCCGAGCAACTCACCGTGCTCGAACGATAGCTGCGCTCAACGTATGTAATGCCTTTTTTATGGTGCTATCTGCTCTTTTTACGGTGATAGTCTATCGTCAGGGCGCTAACGAACCTCAACTTTTCGGCATCATAGGTCTATTAAATCTTGCGGTGATAGGAACTATATACCCGATGTTTAACAAAAACTGGAAAAATCTTCAGAAAACTTAAACCTAAATGTTGGATCTATTAACCAAATCGAACTAAAAATTCTCGTCCTTTTCTAGTCAGAAACCCATCCTCGCTAACAAAACCCTCTGAGATCGCCCTAGACAGCGCTGTAGCCTGATCTTTATCTTGAGTCATGTACACCGCGCCGTCACCATAGTGTCTTCCTATGACACGCGCGATATCTAACTCATTCGCATCCGGTATATCATATTTAGTCGCCACTTCAGATCCGCTCCCTTATATCTAAAGCCTAAGTTAATTAGATATAGCGTATATAAATAATTTGAATTGTCAATAAATTGACTTAACTTAATGTTAAATATCGCTTTAATCTAATTTATGTGGCAAAGCTAGATACTCATGCGATTGCATTTCTTCTAGTCTGCTCGCTGTGCGTAGGAAGGACTTTTGCAACCGACTCCCACAGTATAGGCTCTCTGGTTTCTCTTGCGCAGACACTATTAAATTGACATTCCGGTCGTATATTTCATCTATAAAATTAATGAAGCGTCTCGCCGCGTCATTGTCATCATTCCCCATGATGGGTATATCGCTTACAAAAATAGTATTATTAAGACGAGCCAACTCGATGTAATCTGCTACAGAGCGCGTGCCCTTGCAAAGAGCATCAAAAGTCAGCCAAATCAATCCATCAGCTCTCATTTGAACTGGTATTTTTCTAGAATTAATCACAACATAAGCCTCGGAGAGCCCCTGACTATTCGACAAAGCTTTGAAGCTGGCTTCTAATTCACTATATTGCTCACCCGCATTACATTGATAATACACTGGTGCTTTTTCCAAGACTCTCAATCGATAGTCTGCATTGCCAGTCAACTCACAAACCTCCAGATGACGTTTAATAAGACTGATCGCTGGTAGGAATCTATCTCGCTGAAGACCCCCTCGATATAAATCATCGGGCGCATCATTTGAAGTGGCTACCATAGTGACTCCTTTCTCAAATAGACCTTCAAACAAATTCGCCAAGATCATGGCATCCGTGATATCTGCGACATGCAATTCATCAAGACAAATAACACGAACCTGTGAGGCCCATGCCTCGGCGACTCTTTGGAGAGGATCTGGCTCTAACTTAAAATTAGCCAACTTTTCATGAGTATTCTGCATGAAAGCGTGAAAGTGCAGTCTCACTTTGTACTGAGTGGGAAGGATATTGTAGAACTGATTTACGAGATAAGTCTTACCCCTACCGACACTACCCCAAACATAGAGACCTCTTACCGGCTCCCAATATGGCCTCCTCTTACCAACTAATTTGTCTAAAATACTAATGCTTATTCGGTCAGGCTCAGCCCTAAGCTGATGATAAATATCTTCTAATTTATTGATCACCGTATGCTGTGATTCGTCGTAGGTAACTCTGCCAGATTCAGTATCTGCTAAGTAAAGTGCTTCGGGTGATTTCGCCATAGCTTTTTAGTATGTTTATTCCTTGACTGTTACATATTAGACTACGAATTGGTTTCACCATAAAGTAATTCGCTCAATGCAAACGATCCTCACTAGTTCCCAGTTAAGTACATCCAGTACTAATCTACAATACTCCAGATCAATGTCTCGTGACGTAATGATTACGCAATCTGCGAGGGCAAAATGGTCCTAATACTAATTTTAATTGTCGTAGTACTAATACTAGGACCGCAGATCTGGGCTCGCCGAGTCTTGAGACAATTCGCAGAAAAAAGAGATGACATTAAGGGTACCGGTGGAGAACTAGCGACCCATATACTAAAAGAAGCCGGACTAAAACAGTACACGGTAGAGCTCGATGAACTAGGGGTAGGAGATCATTTTAATCCCCTCAATAAGACTGTATGCCTAAGCCCAAGTTCCTATAATGATAATTCACTAACAGCTATCGTTATTGCTGCGCATGAAGTCGGACATGCTATTCAAGATCATATTGGGTTTGGTCCACTAAAACTCAGGACTCGCCTCGCAAGAGTCGCCGGAGTATTTGAGCGCGTTGGTTCAATCCTTCTCATCGCGATTCCGATAGTAACCATGATAACAAGAGCACCTCAAGCTGGTGCAGCGTTGCTAGTAATTGGAATGGCGGTAATGTTACTGCCAGTTTTAGTGCACCTCATAACTCTCCCTGTCGAGGTGGATGCGAGCTTTAATCGAGCGCTACCCCTACTGTCTGGACGCTTCCTGTCCGACAGCGACATCCCGAGAGCTCGTAAGATCCTGTCCGCTTGCGCACTGACATATTTGGCAGCATCTCTTTCTAGTCTATTAAATGTTTGGCGCTGGATCCGCTTCTTAAAAAGGTAATCCGATCCTAGTCTATGGTAACTAACGCAACCTGACGGCCACGCCTCACTGTTACCCTTAATTGATCAGTAAATTGCGAAACTGTCTGCACAAACTCGCCGACCGATCTAACTTTTCTCCCATTGATTGCCTGAATGATGTCCCCTTTTCGCAGTCCTGAGATCCAGGCAGGACTAGAACTCCTAATCTCTTCTATTTGTACGCCAGCGACACGGCCGTAAAAACGCGAACTGCTTGGGATTTCGCCGATAGTACTGTCCGCGAAACGACTATTTTTAAATGGGGATAGCCGCCCACTATGTGCCTCAACCTCGATAAAAAATTGTGTATGTATTTTGCGTCCTTGTCTAAGAAGAGAAATTGGTACTTTTTCTCCCACCGGAGAGAGCGCTACTTGAGTATCGACCTCAGCTACCGTTTTGACTGCACGATTATTAATGCTTGTGACAATATCACCCACTTGTAAGCCTGCGACATCAGCAGGAGATAATTCGGCAATTCGCGCAACAATTGCGCCGCTGGGAATATCTCCCACACCGAATGCTTCGGCTAGAGAAGGGGTTAGATCTTGGAATTGAGCACCAATCCCGCCTCTTTGGACGGTACCATATTGGACCAACTGCTCCATCACATGTCTGGCCATATTAATCGATATAGCAAAGCCGATCCCGATATTACCGCCGTGCCTCGAGTAAATTGCAGTGTTTAACCCAACGAGCTCTCCCTCAAGATTCACCAAGGCACCCCCAGAATTACCAGGATTTATTGAAGCATCAGTCTGAATCAAATCCTCGTAACCAGATATACCTAAACCCGAACGTCCTAGCGCACTAACTATGCCTGATGTTACAGTTTGTCCGAGACCAAAAGGGTTCCCAATCGCTACTACAAAATCTCCAACTCGTAAATTATTAGAGTCTGAAAACTTAATGTCCTGTAGGTTTTTGGGTTCAATCTTCAGGACGGCTACATCGGTCTCTGGATCAGTACCCACTAATTCTCCATTAAATTCTCGGCCATCTCTCAGAGTTACCTTAATGGTGTCAGCGTGAGCAACTACGTGAGAATTCGTCAATACTATTCCTCTACTTGCATCAACAATTACTCCTGATCCTAAACTTTGTGTCTTCCTTGTCCGAGGACGCATCGGGATGTCAAAAAAGTCTCGAAAAAAAGGATCAGAAAAAATCGGATTTTCACGCGTAACTCGTCGCCCTTCGGAAGAAATATTAACAACCGCCGGCGTAATATTCTCTAACATTGGAGCAAGACTTCGTGAAGTCTCTAAGGGTATCGCTCCGAAACCGATTCCAGAGAAAGATAGAAGACATGTCGACAATAAAATCGGCGCCAAAATTTTCCTAAAATCAAAACTCAAAATCTTCACACTAATTCGCTCATCCTAGAATTGTCAATTGAGACCATTTTATATTTTAGAGGCCACTGTCGTCATTATTTTGGCCTGAAACTGCATTATTTTACGAGCCCAAGGGGGCAAAGTCTTACCACCTCTTAATGACGCATTTTTAGCGTGTCTCGCTTCATCCGAGCGCATCGCCAACAATATGGCCCTACTGGCAACATCTTTTTCAGGTAACTCAAACAAATGGTTGTCAAGATGCTCCACCACCTGATTTTCAGTCTCTTCAACAAACCCTAAACTCCAATCATCACCGGCACGAGCGGTCCACACCCCGATACATAGAGAGCCTAAAAACCAAACGCCGCCCAACATACTCGCTCGACCTTCTAGCTCTTTTAAACGGATTTCGCACCAGTGAAGATGATCTTTTTCTTCATTTGCTGCTTCCATTAAGGAAAAGAAAGTTTCTGTGTTACCCGATAAAAGAGATTGACCTAAATACAAGCCCTGGGCGCTCACCTCTCCAGCATGATTAACTCGCATTAAACGAATACTTCGCAGGCGCTCCTCTTTCGAAAGTACAGGACTACTTACATTGCTCGCCGGGTATGTTGAAGTATCTTGACTGTCATCCACAAAAACTGAGCGCAATCCGTAATCAAGACATGCAATTGCTTTGTCTAGCATCGAAAATTGCCTGATTTTACGCATATACACCTCAAAAGATGAGAAAATTCTGCCATCTGTGGGCCAATTGTCAATCACAGATTGACAGGAACCCTCTCAAAACTTACCATTGCCCATCATTTTTACGAGTTCGGACGCGCTAATGAGAACGTTTACTGCCACCCCTGAGACAATAACTAACGATTGGTATGTTATCGATGCCACAGATAAAGTGCTTGGTCGACTGGCTACGCAAGTGGCGCACCGACTAAGAGGTAAGCATAAGCCAGATTATACACCTCACATGACTACTGGCGACTACATAGTGATTATTAATGCGGAAAAAATCAGAGTTACCGGTAAAAAGGTTAGCGACAAAATTTATTATAGCCATTCGGGTTATCCAGGGGGTCTTAAGCATATTAGCTATGAGAAACTTATGGCAAAGAATCCAACCGCGATTATTGAAAAAGCCGTCAAAGGTATGCTACCTAAAGGTCCTCTCGGACGCGAAATGTTTAGGAAATTAAAGGTATTCTCTGGCTCAACGCACGGACACGAAGCGCAGCAACCAAAACCATTGGAATTATAAATCATGGCGACAGAAATTTGTTATAGTACCGGACGAAGAAAATCTTCGTCTGCACGAGTTTTCCTCAGCAAGGGCACTGGAAATATTGTGATTAACGGGAAGTCTATCGAGGACTATTTCCCTAGAGAAACTGGCCGAATGGTTGTTACTCAACCACTAGAGACCGTAGATATGACAAAAAATTTCGACATAAATGTGACGGTATCTGGTGGCGGTATCACCGGTCAAGCCGGAGCTATCAGGCACGGTATCACCAGAGCATTAATCAAGTACGAAGAAACTCTTAGAAAACCTTTGAGAGTAGCAGGCTTCGTTACTCGCGATGCGCGTGAAGTAGAGCGAAAAAAAATTGGCCTACACAAAGCACGCAAGCGACCGCAATTCAGTAAACGGTAGTTCTCTGGCTCACCGTACGGGTTGTAATCGTTTTACTACACAACACTAGTCGGAAAACATAGAGCTTAGCTCGAAGCCAACCCGTGAGGTTAATAAAAGTTTGACGGGTCCATCAAAGTAAAAAGCTATCTGACATTAGTCGCGCCTAATTAAGACTATCTAGTCTTTTTCCAGAAAAAATAACTTCAAACTCACTCTATCTTCTAATTTGAGATTTACTTGGTTCGGCTATACCATATAAATAGTCCTGTTAAACTCGCTTTGCTCAGGGGTTAGACCAAGTCATTAGTATAAATTTGGCTCAATAATTGCATCTATATATTTGAAGACTACATAGGTAGGGCGAATGATCGGTCATTTAAAATGGCTCAAGTTTCTTTAAAAATCAGTTGAGGGATTAATATGTGGCGAGTGGGTATCGATGTAGGTGGAACCTTTACAGATTTATTCGCATGGGACGAGGTCGATAATAGGCAGATAAGTTCTAAAGTACTTACGACTAAACCCGATAGGTCTTTAGGTGTTATGAATGCACTTAAAGACGCAAATATAAAAGCGAGTGATATCTCCCACTTGATGCATGGAACCACTACTGCAACTAATGCCCTTATCACTCGAGACTACCCCGAGGTAGCAATGGTCACGACTAACGGATTTAGGGATACGATCGAGATTGGTCGCCAGCATCGAGCTGAACTTTATAACCCCTATCAAACTAAGCCTAAACCGATTATCAAGAGACGGTATCGTTATACCCTAGACGAGAGAATGGATGTACGCGGAAAAGTAGTCAGACCACTGGATCAAGCCGCCGCGAAAGACATAGCCAAGAAGATCCAGGATAGTAATATTCAATCAGTAGCAGTTGCGTTCATAAACTCATACGTTAGCTCCAAACACGAAGATGAGATGCGAGACATCATTCTCCAAGCAAATCCGAATATCTACTGTATTACCTCTTCAGATACTCGGGCTCTTTTCAGAGAACATGGCCGCTTTGTAACTGCGGCTATAAGAGCGGCGACAATGCCTGTGATGGAGCAATACTTCGGTCATTTAGAAAATAGTTTAAAAGAAGCTGGGTTCTCTGGAAGGCTGCTAATTCTAAAGTCTAGTGGCGGTATTACGGGTGTCGAATACGCGAAGAACCATCCGGAAGAGTTGATTGAATCGGGACCAGCAGGGGGGGTAGCTTACGCCGCATACTTAAATGAGGTTAAAGGAGACTGCCCCAACATTATTCATACCGACGTAGGTGGAACAAGTTTTGACGTGTCTATCGTGGAAAATGGGAAAGGTCTTGTCACTCGTGATCATGAAATTGAATGGGAAGTTCCTGTAATTGTGCCTATGCTCGACATTCATAGCGTTGGTGCAGGAGGTGGCTCCATAGGTTGGATAGACGAAGGGAATAGTCTCAGAGTCGGACCTCAATCTGCCGGATCAACACCAGGGCCAGTGTCTTACGGACTAGGCGGTGAAGAACCGACTATCACAGATGCGAACCTCCTCCTCGGACGCATTGAGCCCTCTCTAGGCGGAAAGATGATGCTAGATAGTAAAGCCGCTGAAGAAGCTATCGAAAAGGTAGGACGAGAAGTCGGACTATCGGCCATAGAAACTGCGGATGGAATGGTTCGTATCGGATGCGAAAACATGGCACAAGCGGTTAAGAAAGTCATTACAGGTCGGGGTCGAGATCCACGCGACTTTATTTTAGCGAGTTTTGGCGGTGCTGGCGCTATGCACGCTTTCCTAATCGCGGAATCCATGAATATTCCGAGAATCATAGTGCCTGCAGCGGCGGGGGTAGCCTCAGCATTCGGTGCGACTGCAATGGACCTAAGACAAGATTTAGAGTCATTTTATTTTTCTGCCGTAGTAGACGCTGATATCGGCACTATTAATGAGCTTTATGAGAAACTCGAAAGTGACGCATTGGCGCTTTTGTCCGCTGACGGAGTGGATGAGAACGACGTGGTAATCACACGAACAGCGCAGATGCGTTATGTAGGACAAAGTTACGAGGTAGAGACACCAGTCCCTTCTGGTAAGTTAGATGATAGCGACTTAGTAACTATTTCGGAACGATTTCACGAATGTCATAAACAAGAGTTTGGAGTTAGCTCCGACGATTTCGAACCGTCCATCGTCGTTTTAGGATTGGCGGCAGTTGGTAAGACAAAAAGACCTCCATCCGTAACCGTTGTGGCAAGTGGCGAAAATATAGAAAAAGGGTCTCGCGATGTTTACTTTGATAAGCAATGGTATAAAAGTATTGTATATGATGGGCACGCATTGGGGGCTCAGTCAGAGGTGACCGGACCTTGCATTGTCGAGTTTGAACATGCATGTGCTGTAATACCCCCTTGCGCGATCGGCACAGTGGATAATTACGGCAATATGATTATTGAACTAAATAAACTAACTAAGTGAAGGAGCAGCTATCTAATGGACACTCTGGTTAAACCAAATAATTTAGTAGAGGACGGTTCCAAAGTAGACCCAGTTACGTTTGAGGTCTTGCGAAGTATTTTTGAGTATGCGGCCG
>MDSV01179317.1_pt1 | contig 11216 bp, 8 predicted proteins | sample 810851 | NCBI WGS metagenome assembly MDSV01 (sample SAMN05326640, study PRJNA326480) | marine metagenome | isolation source: seawater | place: Atlantic Ocean: North East | collected 2012 | reverse complement strand
GCGGCGGCCGGTCGCCGCCTCGACCGCCGCGAGCCCTTCGGCGACCTCCTCCTTCAGCCCTTCAGGGAAGCTGCGCCCGTTATCGTAGAAATAGCGGCAAACATCGGAGATGATGGTGAGGCCGGGCGGCACCGGCAGGCCCATGCGCGCCATTTCGGCGAGCCCCGCGCCCTTGCCGCCGAGCCGGTCGCGGTCAATCTCGTGCTCATCTCCCGCGCCGAAGCCGTAAACCCAATTCGCCATGCATCCGCCTTCACACGCCCTGGGGACCATCTCCACTGTTCCCGCAAGGCGCGAATTCCTCTTCTGGTGCGAGACGTTAGAGCATCATGGGCGAAATGAGAATTGGGCACTGGCGAAAAAAGCGCCGGGAGCACCGATCTTTGGCCGTTAACGCATCCCGCGACGGCGCTCAAACCTCCTCGACCAGCTTTTCGGCGGTCTGCAGGTCGACGGAGACCAGTTGCGACACGCCCTGTTCGGCCATGGTGACGCCGAACAGCCGGTCCATGCGCGCCATGGTGATCGGGTTATGGGTGATGACGATGAAGCGGGTCTCGGTGGTTGCCGCCATTTCATCGAGAAGATTGCAGTAGCGCTCGACATTGTGGTCGTCGAGCGGCGCGTCGACCTCGTCCAGCACGCAGATCGGCGCCGGATTGGTGAGGAACACGGCGAAGATCAGCGCCATCGCCGTCAGCGCCTGCTCGCCGCCGGAAAGTAGCGTCATGGTTTGCGGCTTCTTGCCCGGCGGGCGGGCGAGAATTTCCAGCCCCGCCTCCAGCGGATCGTCGGACTCGATCAGTTGCAACTCGGCCATGCCGCCGCCGAAAAGATGCACGAACAGCCGCTGGAACTGCTCGTTGACGGCGTCGAAGGCCGCCAGCAGCCGCTCGCGCCCTTCCCGGTTCAGGCTCTGGATCGCGCCGCGCAGCTTGCGGATCGCCTCGATGATATCGTCGCGTTCTTTGACCAGCGCGTCGAGTTGCGCCGAAAGCTCGCTCTGTTCCTCCTCGGCCCGCAGGTTGACCGCGCCCAGCCGCTCGCGCTCGATTTTCAGCCGCTCCAGCGCACGCTCGACCGAGACCGGTTCGGGAAGCTCGGCATCGGGGGCAAGGCCGGTCAGCCGGAACGCTTCGTGGGGGGCGACTTCCAGCACCTCAAAAATGCGCTTTTCCGCGCCCTCGCGGCGCTCGCGGGCAGAAACCAGCCGCTCCTCGGCGCGGCCGCGCTTCTCGCGGGCCTCGGCCAGATTGGAGAGCGCCTGCGCGGCTTCCCTGTCGGCGTCACGCTGCGCGGTCTCCGCCTCGGCCAGCCGGTCGGCGGCGGCCTTGCGGGCCTCTTCCGCCTGCTCCAGTTCGCGGGTCAGCTGGCGGCGTTTTTCCTCGAATTCCTCAGGCGCTTCCTCAAGGGTTTCCAGCTCCGCGCGGGCTTCCTCATCGCGGGCCTTCAGGGTTTCGATCTGCGACTGCGCGCTTTTGGCGCGGTTCTGCCAGCTTGCCCGTTCCTGGCCGATCGCGGTCAGGCGGCGCTGGCGGGAATCGTTTTCACGCAACAACCCGTCGTGGCGCGCCCGGGCTTCGGCCAGTTCGCCGCGATGGCGCGAGACCTCGGCGCCCTGCGCCGAAAGCCGGTTTTCCAGCGCGGAATAATCCGGCGCCTCGGCAAGGGCGGCCGACGCGTTTTCGAAGCTCAGCACGATATCCTCGCCCTGCGCCTGCAACTGGCTCAGCGTTTCGGCGGCGACATCGCGGCGGCGCACCAGTTCACCGGACGCGCGCTCGGCCTCGGCAAGCGCTGCACGGGCATCGGCGACCGCGCGGCCAACCATGCGCACCGCCTCGCGGGCGGCGGTAACCGCCTGCTCCTGCGCGCGCACCGCCTCGCCGGCCTCGACCTGCACCGCCCGGGCATCTTCCAGCGCCACCTCGGCCTCCCGGCGTTCCTCTTCCAGCGCGGCGAGCCGGTTCTTCTGCGACAGCCTGAGGGCTGCGGCACTTGGCGCGTCCGCGCCCTTGATGAAGCCGTCCCAACGATAGACCGCGCCGGCCTCGGTGACCAGTTCCTGACCGGGCGCGAGTTTTGCCATCAGCGCGAGAGCGGCATCGTCGGCCACAAGCCCCACCTGGCGCAGGCGGCGCGACACTTCGGCGGGCGCGTCGACAAGCGTGTTCAGCGGGCGGCAGCCTTCAGGAAGCGCGGCATCGTCCCCGCCATCACCATTGCCGTGCCAATGCGCCGGGGCATCGGCCTCCAGCGGCGCGTCAAGGTCATCGCCCAGCACGGCGCCAAGTGCGGTCTCGTAGCCGTGCTCGATGCTCAGCAGTTCGGCAAGCGGGGTGAAATCGCCGGCGGCAGCACTCGCGGCCAGCATTTTCTCGATCGTGCGCGCCTCGGTCTCGATTTCCGACAGTCTGGCGCGCGCTGCCTCCACCGGTTGGCGGGTCAGCGCCTCGTTGCGGCGCGCCTCGGCAAGCCGCTCATCGGCCTCCTCGGCGGCGGCAATCGCGTCTTCCTCGGCGATCGCGGCCTCTTCCAGCGCGGCCTGTTTTTCGGCCGGGTCCGGCAGGCCGGCAATGCGCTCGCTGATCGCCGCAAGCTCCGCGCCGGCATCGTCGATCTGGCGCTCGATCCGCTGGCGGCGGTCGGAAAGCTCCGCAATGGTCCGCTCAAGCTGGGACCGGTTGGCAGCCGCCTCGGCCCGTTCGGCCGTCAGCGCGGTGAACACCGCCTCGCTTTCGCCAAGCCGGGCCGCGGCATCGTCCATTTTCTCACGAGCCTCGGCAAGCTCCTCGCCGGAAAACCCGATCAACTCGGTAAGCTCGGCCTCCTCCTCATCCAGACGCGCGAGGATCGCGCTATTGTCGGCGATCATCGCCTCCTCGCGGCGGATGTCCTCGCCAAGCTGAAGCAGGCGGCGGGAGAGTTCGTCGCGGCGCTGTGTCAGGCGCGAGGCATCATCCTCAAGCTGACGGCGGGCAATCTGCAGGCGTTGCAGCAGGGCCGCGGCCTTGACTTCCGCATCGCGCAGTTCGGGCGTCTTCAAACCAGCGATCGCCTGGGCCTTGGCCGCCTCCATCTGCTGGTTCGCGCGTTCGGCCACCGTCGTGGTCAACTGGTTGAGCGCGCTGGTCGCCTCGGCTTCCGCCGTCTTGGCATCAACCCAGCGCAGATGCAGCAGGATCGCGTCATGGGCGCGGATATCGGCCGACAGCATCTTGAACCGGGTTGCCTGGCGGGTCTGGCGCTTCAGGCTCTCGATCTGGCTGGTCAACTGCCCGGTGACGTCCTCCAGCCGCTCCAGATTGGTCTCGGCCGCGCGCAGGCGCAATTCCGCCTCATGGCGACGCGAGTAAAGCCCGGAAATGCCGGCGGCCTCTTCCAAAAGCTGGCGGCGCGCCTGCGGCTTTGCCTGGATCAGCTCGCCGATCCGCCCCTGCCCGACCATGGAGGGCGAGCGGGCCCCTGTCGAGGCGTCTGCGAACAGGAGCTGGACATCCTTGGCGCGCGCCTCCTTGCCGTTGATGCGGTATTGCGAGCCCTGCTCGCGCATGATCCGGCGCGAGACCTGGATCTCGTCACTGTCGTTGAAGGCGGCGGGCGCGGTGCGGTCGGAGTTGTCGATATGGAGGCCGACTTCGGCGGCGTTGCGCGCCGGGCGATTGCCGGAGCCGGAGAAGATCACGTCGTCCATGCCCGAGGCGCGCATGTTCTTATAGGAATTTTCTCCCATCACCCAGCGCAGCGCCTCGACAAGATTCGACTTGCCGCAGCCATTCGGCCCGACCACGCCGGTGAGCCCCGGCGCGATGATGAAATCACTTGCCTCGACAAAGGATTTGAAGCCGATCAGGCGCAGGCGGTTGAACTTCATGCGCCCTGCCCCGCGGTGAGGTGAACTCTGAAATCTCGCCGCTGAAGTTCAATGCGGCCGGATACGGCCGACACCGCATAGCCCCCCAATCTTCTCGCCCCGGAGGGGAGAGATGTCGCGAAAGCGACAGTGAGGGGGGAGACTTTCCCCTCGGACGCCGTCACGATTGGATACGCTGCTTCACCCTCACTGCCCCTTTCGGGGCATCTCTCCCGCGAGCGGGAGAGAATATTGGGAGCAAGCAGCAAGGCCAAATACATTCGCCCAAACGCAAAAAAGCGCGCGCCATCGCTGGCGCGCGCCCGAAACTCTTCGAACGTACGGTCAAAGCATGCTGTTGATGAGGGCCGACATGGTGTCAACCGACATATCCCCCGCATATTTCTTTCCGTTGATCAGGAAGGTCGGCGTGGCGTTGACCCCGAATTCATCCGCACCGCGCGTTCTGACTGCATTAATGTCATCAAGCAGCTTCTGGTCCGTCAAGCAAGCCTGAAAGCTTTCCTGTGTAAAACCGGCGAGTTTCGCCATTTGCAGCATGGCGGCGCTGCCGTCTTCCGCCGTTGCCCATGTGCGCTGCTGCTGGAACATCATGTCGATGAACGGCAGATACTTGTCGTTGGGCGTGCAGCGGGCGAGCATGAAGGCGGCCATGGCGCGCGGGTCGAAGGGGAATTCGCGGAAGATATAATAGACCTTGCCGGTATCGATGAAGTTCTCCTTGATCGCCGGAAAGGTATCTTCCTGATACTTGGCGCAGTGCGGGCAGGTCATGGACATGTATTCGATGATCTTGACCGGCGCATCAGGTTCGCCGAGTGCGATCTCGGGAAGGCTGCCGGGCTCAAGCGCCTTGTCCATATCGACGCTGCCCTGGCTCTTCGGCAGGTCCTGCGCATGTGCCGCGGAAAAACCCATCGTGCCGATGGCCGCGCCGACAGCCGCGCCGCGCAGCAGGTTCCGCTTTGTGATCTCGAATTCAGGCATATCCTGTACCTCGTCTGTTTCCCGTAACTCTCACTAGCGACCGCGGCCAGAATCCACAAGCCGCCCGCCGCGCCAAGGCTTCAAAGAAATGTGACCGGAGCATGCTGAACGACGCCTGAACTAGCGACGCTTGTTGCGCTTCTCACTCATAACGCCGGCGCCGAGCCGCATGATCGCCTTCCTCAGCGCCTCGGATTCGATGCCTGCGAGCCGGGCCTCCAGATCCCGCGTTTCGGACGGTGACAGCGTAGGCTTCGGGCGATGATGTCCGCCGAGCGGCTGCACCGGCTTTTGAACCACCCTCACCCGCTCGATCGCCACATAGCCGAAGAAGCCGTTGACCCGGTGGATCAGCTCGTCCTGGGCGTGGGTGAGAAACAGAACCCGCGCACCCTCGCAGGCGATCGTCAGCGTCCCCGGCTTGAAACCGCCATCCTCGTTTGCGCCGTTCCGCTTCGGCCAGGCGATCTTTTCGGGACGGGAGAACTCGGCATAGGTCTCGCCGGCGATCTCCGGCCAGGCATTGAGAAGGGCGGTGGAAATGCCGGCGCGTTTTGCGAGGATCGGATCGATGAGGCTGTTGGCGACATCGGCAATCTGGCTGGCGCTTCTGGAACGAGTGGGACGCATGGGGCTTTCTCGACACGGAACATGAAAACGGGCGACAGATATTGCCCGTTTCGGTCTGGCACTGTACGCGATCAGATGAAAAAGCGCAGCACCGGAATTTCATGGACCACTTTTCTTACGACCTGCTTACCTGGTACGACCGCCACCACCGCGACCTGCCCTGGCGGACCGGCCCCGGCGACCGATTGAAGGGCGAAAGAGCCGATCCCTACCATGTCTGGCTCTCCGAGATCATGCTGCAGCAGACCACGGTGCAGGCGGTAAAGGCCTATTACGAAAAATTCCTCGCCCGCTGGCCGAGGGTCGAAGACCTCGCCGCCGCCGAAACCGACGAAGTCATGGCCGCCTGGGCCGGGCTCGGTTACTACGCCCGCGCCCGCAACCTGAAGAAATGCGCCGAAACGGTGGCCCGCGAGCATGGCGGCGTGTTTCCCGACACGTTAGAAGGGCTGAAGGCGCTGCCCGGCATCGGCGATTACACCGCCGCCGCAATCGCCGCGATCGCCTTCGACCGCCCGGAAACCGTGGTGGACGGCAATGTCGAGCGCGTGGTCACAAGGCTTTTCGCGATCGAGACGCCGCTACCCGCCGCCAAGCCTGAAATCCGCTCATGGACCGCCAAGCTGACGCCGCGCGAACGGCCCGGCGACTTCGCCCAGGCGATGATGGATCTGGGCGCCACGATCTGCACGCCGAAGCGACCGGCCTGCGCGCTCTGTCCGTTCCGCGCGCACTGTCTGGCGCTGGCCAATGACGATCCCGAGCGGTTTCCGCTGAAGATGCCGAAAGCCGCACGACCGGTGCGCCGGGGCGCGGCCTTCGTGGCCGAAACGCCGGATGGTCGCGTGCTGCTGCGCACCCGGCCCGAAGCGGGACTCCTCGGCGGCATGGCGGAACCGCCGACCACAGGCTGGACGGCTCGCCAGGATGGCGAGACCGGCAGCGACGCCGCCCCTTTCGCCGCCGAGTGGAGCCATGCGGGTGAGATCACCCACGTTTTCACCCATTTCGAACTGCGGCTTTCCGTCTGGCACGCTCTGACGTCGGAACGGCCCATCGAGGGCGGGCGATGGGAAAGCGGGCTTGGCGAAAAAGCGCTTCCCAGTGTAATGAAGAAGGCCATTTCCAAGGCCATACCCGATGCATTCAAACGGAGATCCCATGACCGCTGAAATTCGCCATATCGTCTACGACATCGGCCAGGTTCTGGTGCATTACGACCCGCTGATCCCGTTCAAGCGCATCATCCCGGACGAGGAAAAGCGGAACCGGTTCTTCGCGGAAGTCTGCACCAATGCCTGGAACCACGAGCAGGATCGCGGCCGCCCTTGGGCAGAAGCCGAGGCCGAGGCGATTGCCCGCCATCCGGAAGAGGCCGACAATATCCGCGCCTTCCGCGCCAACTGGGAAGAGATGATCCCCCATTGCTATGATGATTCCGTGGCCCTGTTCCGCAAGCTCGCTGCCTCAAAGCATGATGTCACCCTGCTGACCAATTTTGCGCCCGACACCTTCACGATCTGCCGCGCGCGCTATCCGTTTCTGGAGGAAGGCCGGGGGATCACGGTTTCCGGCGAGATTGGCATGGTCAAGCCCGACCGCGACATCTTCGAGCGCCATGCCGAGACCTTCGGCCTGACGCCGGAGGCGACGCTGTTCATCGATGACAAGGCGGAAAATATCGAGGGCGCGAAGACCGCCGGATGGCACGGCATCCGCTTCATCGACGCCGCCCAGCTGGAACGCGATCTGGCCCGCTACGGCATTACCGTATGAAAGATTTCGGGCCCGGCAGGGACCGGGCCCGAAGGATGCGTCTTATCTGGAGGTCAGGACGCCTTGTGCAGGGTTTGCCTAACAACCGATAAACGATAATGCTAAACAAATTCTATACTTAGTTGCACTCTCGCTAATATAGGTTGTATTTTGCGAGGCCTCAGATTTCGGCGGTCGCCGCGCGTATCTCGCCGCGCAGCCGGTCGATCGGATGCCGCTTTCCGGCCTCCTCGTAATGCCAGAAGGTCCAGCCATTGCAGGCCTCCGCGCCCTGCACCTGAGCGCCCAGCCGGTGGATCGAGCCGGCGGTCTGGCCGCTGACCAGCGTCCCGTCGGCGCGCACCAGCGCCACATGGTCGCCCTTGGGCGACGTCAGGCGGTCGCCGGGCGAAAGCAGGCCGCTCTCGATCAGCGAGACGAAGGCGACCCGGGGCAGTGATTTCTTGCTCGGCAGCGGCTTCAGCATGTCCGCCGCAAGCGGATCGATCGCGTCGATGCGCGCCTGCGCGGCGTCGATATAGTCCTGCTCCCGTTCCACGCCGACGAAATGACGGCCAAGCCTCTTGGCGACCGCGCCGGTGGTGCCGGAGCCGAAGAATGGATCGAGCACGACATCGCCGGGCTTCGTGGAGGACAGGATGATGCGCGACAAGAGCGCCTCCGGCTTCTGGGTCGGATGGACCTTGCGGCCCTCGTCATCCTTCAGCCGCTCGCCGCCCGAGCAGATCGGAAACAGCCAGTCGGAGCGCATCTGCACATCGTCATTGGCCGCCTTCATCGCGTCGTAATTGAAGGTATAGCCCTTGGTTTCCGAATTGGGGCTCGCCCAGATCATGGTCTCATGCGCGTTCTGGAACCGGCGGCCCTTGAAATTCGGCATCGGATTGGTCTTGCGCCAGACAATGTCGTTCAGGATCCAGAATCCGAGATCCTGCATCTTGGCGCCGACGCGGAAGATGTTGTGATAGGAGCCGATCACCCAGATCGTGCCGGTCGGCTTCAGCACCCGCTTGCAGGCCAAGAGCCAGGCGCGGGTGAAGGCATCATAGACCTCGAACGAGGCGAACTGGTCCCAGGCGTCGTCGACGGCATCGACCTTCGACTGGTCGGGGCGATGGAGCACGCCGCCAAGCTGGAGGTTATACGGCGGATCGGCGAAGATCGCGTCGACCGAGTGATCGGGCAGGTTTTCAAGCGCCGCGACGCAATCGCCCTTGATGATGGTGTCGAGCCACGGCGCGGGACGCGCCGCCTTTGCCTGAAGGGCGGAAACCGGAACCATGTGATACTCGCTTGTTACACGTACTCGAAAACTGGTGACGAAGCGGATTCTCCGCGAGTTTGGTTACCAAAGCCTGAAGCCCGCGCAAAAATGTCGCGGCCTGCTTTTCCCGCATCACAAGTGTATGGACATGCTGTATTCATATTTCAGGTTGTATAGAGGCCCGGATTGAAACCGCCGCCGGCACGCGCAGCTTGCGATGGCACTGTGCGCAACAGGAGATACAGATGTACAAGCCCTTCATCACAGGCTTTGCAAGCGCAGGCCTTCTTCTTGCCCCGGTCAGCGGCCTTGCTGCCGACGAACCCAATGATACCGCCGTCATCGCCGAGCAGGCCACCGTCTACGGCCTGCCGATGGTGGACCTCTACAAGCTGATGTACGACCAGGCGATCGATACGAACGGTTCGCAGTTCAAGGCGCCGTTCAACACGCTGCACAATGAATCCAACGTGTTCACTCCGGCCGACACCTCGATCGTCACACCCAACAGCGACACGCCCTATTCCGAACTGTGGATGGACCTGCGCGCCGAGCCGCTGGTGCTGTGCGTGCCGGCAATCGACGAGGACCGCTACTACTCGGTGATGCTGACATCGCTCTACACCTTCAATTTTGGCTATATCGGCTCGCGCGCCACCGGCAATGACACCGCCTGCTATGCCGTTGCCGGTCCCGATTGGAAGGGCGATGCGCCGAAGGGTATCGCCAAGGTGTTCCAGTCCGAGACCGAATTCGCGACCGCGCTCTACCGCACCCAGCTTTTCAACCCGGCCGACATCGACAATGTCCGCAAGGTCCAGGCCGGCTATACTGTGGAGCCGCTTTCCGCATTCCTCGGCGAAGCAGCGCCCGCGCCGGCGCCCGCCATTGACTGGCCGAAGATCGATGACCAGTCGGCGAAGGAAAATCCCCTCGGCTATCTCGCCTTCCTGCTTCAGTTCGCCCCGGCGACCGGCCCTGCGGCCGTGGAACAGCCGCTGCGCGAAAAATTCGCCAGTATCGGGCTGGGAGCCGGCAAGCCGTTCCCGCCGGCCGGCGTCAGCGAAGCCGAACTTGCAGCGATCGAGCAAGGCGTGAAGGCCGCCCGCGCCGACATCGCAAACGCGATCAAATCCATGGGCAAGATCGAAAACGGCTGGAGCGTAAGCACGGGCATTCAGGGCAACCGCGATGGCTATGCCGGCAATTGGGGCCTGCGCGCGGCCGTCGCCGTCGCGGGTCTTCTCGCTAATGATACCGCCGAGGCGGTCTATCCGATCACCAATATCGACATCGACCACAACAGGCTCGACGGCTCGAAATCGGATTACACCATCACCTTCAAGCCCGGCGAACTGCCGCCTGCCAACGCCTTCTGGTCGGTCACCATGTATGACGGCAAGACCCAGCACCTCGTGCCCAACCCGATCGACCGCTATCTCATCAACGCGCCGATGCTGCCGGAACTGACCAAGAACGCCGACGGCTCGCTCACCCTCTACCTCCAGAAGGACGCGCCGACGGACCCCGCGAAAAAGGCCAACTGGTTGCCCGCGCCTGACGGGTCCTTTTATGTCGCGATGCGCATCTACTGGCCGAAACAGGCCGTCCTCGACGGCGACTGGCAACCGCCCGGGATCATCCCCCAGAAGGGCTAGCGCAACAGGCGGCCGGGTCTTCGCGACGTAGCCGCGGTCCGTTCAGACCGGCGCGTTCAAGCAGACCGATGCGCCCCCTCCCGGCTCATCGCCAGCAGTGCGAGCCCGAAGACCGGCAGCAGGATATCGGTCCAGAACACGACGCCGGCATTGCCCGGCGCGAAATTGTGGGAGCGCACCATATCGATCACGTGGCCGACCGCAGCCCCCCAGAGAAAGCAGGTGGGGCCGACGATCGCGGCCATCCTGAGGCCGCGATTGCCGGCAAAGGCCATGAACCCGACCACGGCGAAGCCGAGGCTTGCATAGCCGACCTCCGCCTGGAAAGGGCTGTCCGCCCAGCCGATGAACGAGGCCGTCATCTTGCCGAAGAAGACATGCATGACGAAGTTGTAGAACAGCGAGACGCCGATCGAGAAGAACAGGAACCAGGCGAGCAAGGCCTCGACCACGGCGCCTTGCGGACGCGGCGGCCGCTGCGCGGCAAGCGCGATCGCCGCGGCGACCAGGCCGAAGACGAAGCAGGTCAATGTGAAGTTCGAAAGCGCAAAGGTGATCGCAGCGGCCATCCGGCCCTCCCTCTCTCCGCCGCCCAGCACGGCGCCCGGCCGCATGATAGCGCCGGACGGTGTGTCTGAAAATCGGCTTTCGCCGCCCCGGGAACATAAACGGGGGCGCTTCGTTGGACGTAAAAGAGCCGTTTCCCAATCTCTGTGACGGACACGGCCAAAATGCCTGAAGCATTGGAGGGAAGGAATGGCCGAGAATAAGAAAACCGCCAGACTTTACCGGATGGTGATGCCCGATCACATCTGCCCCTATGGCCTGAAATCCAAGGACATGCTGGAGCGGCACGGCTATCGGGTCGAAGATCACCATCTGAAGACGCGCGAGGAAACCGATGCCTTTCAGCGCAAGCATGATGTCGAAACAACGCCGCAGACCTTTATCGAGGACGAGCGGATCGGCGGCTATGACGATCTCAGGGTGTTTCTCGGCGTCGACCCGCCCAAGGAAGAGCAATCCG
>MDSV01021438.1_pt1 | contig 11216 bp, 12 predicted proteins | sample 810851 | NCBI WGS metagenome assembly MDSV01 (sample SAMN05326640, study PRJNA326480) | marine metagenome | isolation source: seawater | place: Atlantic Ocean: North East | collected 2012 | reverse complement strand
ATTGTATTTGTAACCTTTAGTCTTTGCTACTTTGTATCTAAAACACCTACCAAGGGTAAGGTATCCCATATACTCATCTGCTCCTGTCTCGCTAAGTATAGTATTTATTCTTAAATCTATTCCCGCTATCGCTTCCTCTAAAGTTGCTGCGCCCATCTCATAGTACATAAGACTATCGGCATCTATTAGTGCAATTTTACTCATTCTTCTATATTTAAAAATTAAAAATAAAGGGGGAGTTGCCTCCCCCATTACATTAGCCTAAAGCATTTATCTCTGCAATGCTTTTATCTGCATCTACTTTTGACTCAGCATACGCTTCTACTGCTTCCTTGCGCATTTCTTCCCACTCTTCGTCTGTCTTAGCAGCGTAAGTAGAACTGTGGTAAATACTACCGTTCACACCTGCAAGACTAGAGTGCACAAAATACTGTAGACAGCGAACAGCGCCGTCATGATCATCAGGCACAGCGCCAACATGCATTGGGTCTACAAAAATATTGTGTATTTCTCCGCCATAACATGCTATGTACTTAAGACCGCCAAAGTGCAAGCCCTTAACACAAGAACGCGTATCGTCAGTATTTACATACGACCAATCTGGTAGTCTGTGCGTACAGCCAACCTTAATAAAGTGACCTGGCTTAGCGTAGCCGTTAGGACCTTCGCAGTAAAATGCATCACCGCTAGTCCCCATAATAGCAGGCTGAAATAACCTGTCTTCTACATGCTCAGGAAGTCCGTTGCCAGAAATCTCGCCTGTGTCAGGATCAAACATACGCTTGTAACGATCTACCTCTTCACCAGTCTCAGTGTCATATTTAGTAAGAACTTCTGTAGATACTTTGTAGCCGTTAAGCAAGCCCTCCTTAGTAATCTTCATTTGGTACATAGTAGCTCTACGCTCAGCAACTTCTTCACTAAGGCCGTGGTCCTCCATAAGCTCTTTCTTAAGCTTAGGGTGTACATACTCTAGATTAACAAAGTTAAAGAACCTGTTTGCAAAGTTTTCACCGTTGCCGTTATCCATCTTCTTTCTAAGAATAGGATTACGCAAGAATCTAATCCACATTTTTATAAGTGGTAAATACTCTGCTTCCTTGTCCATAGATGCTAGGATACGATCTACTAGTGCTTGAGGCATTGGAATACTAGAAACTACTCCACCATAAGTTAAGAAGAACTGCCCTGTAGCTTCGTTAACATGAATCCACGGACAATCTGTCTCGATAGTAGTTTTGTAATCTTGAACGGTAAGCTTAGCAAACTCTTCCATGAGTGCATTGTACTCGTCCATAGTTGTTACCTCCTCTGCTTTACTTTGCAGAGTTACCATTTTGTTATAGGTAACTTCATCATAGTTGACACTAAATGGAGTGTCCCCATAAGAGCCTGATATGCGGCCCTCTATTACATTAATTGTAATCATAACTGTTTAATAATTAATAAGTTAAAGATAATAAAAAAACTTTTTATAGGCAAACAATGCCCAGGGAAGTTATCCCCAGGCCGTTTGCAATATGTCACCAATCTAGTCTGCCCTTTGCATCTAGATATGTCTTAATCTCCTTGATAAGGTCGTCGTCTAAGTCCCGCTCATCTGCAGGCTCAAACTTAATCTCATCAATTGCATTAAGTAATACATGCACATTTTCTGTCCATTCTGTAAGTTCATTGTACTTGTCCATCATCTCTTGGTCTTGACCAACTGCCTCTGGTATATCTAGTACAAATAACTCACGACTCTTTTGCTTAATAGCTTCAGCATCGTCAGTTTCATTACAAAACTTATGGAATGTTACAAGCTTCTCTATAGCAGGAAATACATCGGTATCTTTTACCCAGGCACTTTGCTGTAAATTACGATCTACTGCGGTATAAACATCTTTATACTTTTCATAAAGATTAGGATTAATGTCTTTTAGACAATATAAATATGTCTTGTTTTTCATATCCTTCATTTTATCTGCAGTGTACCATTTAATTAAGTATTCATCCATTGTATATCCTCCGTTAGGTGTTAATTGTAAAAAGAAATCGTCAATATGCTTGACATTAGGGCTCATAGAAATATGTCTAATGTTATTCTGCGCAACCCTAATAATCTGCGGCGTAGTCCAGTCAAGATTTATGCTGTCAGCTCCAGGCTCTGACCACGCTTCCCATTGACCTTTCTCGTTGCCCCAACCTTTTCTGTTACGAACAGGTGGAGTATCAAAGAAAAATACAGGATGACTGGCTTCTTCGTCATAAGGCCGCGAAAAGTCAGTATAAACCTCTCTAAACTTAGGAGCATAAGAATGTAAAATACCACATGCAGCCATAAGCTTATCTTCGTCCTCCTTAGTACCATAGTAGGTAATACGCTGAGTCTTCATTAAGTCCTTAATCTTGGGCTCAACCTTATCAAGAATGTATCTCTTACGATCATCACCACGCCAATGATTATGGTTAAAACGAAAACTGTATGCTACCATACGTGATTCTAACTTACGACGCTCACTAGGACTAATGTTCTCAAACTTAGCTACCTCTTCTGCAGCCGCCGCTTCATCTTTGTACTCTTCTAGCCACTCTTCGTCAATCTCTATGTCATCGTAATTACGAACATGAGAAGACTCAGTAAGAAGCTCAAGAACTCTATCACGCTTAGCTGCAGTTTTATGCGCTAGCTTAACAGCCTCTGGAGTATTAAGCTCCGGAGTTACATCTATAGACTTAAGACAAATAATAGGACCATCACATGTACTCTGTAGATACAAATCTTTGTATTTATTGTGAGATTCTTCTCCCATAATAAATATGTTATTCTCTCTAAGAGCACTGTAATTTTCTAGCTTGTCTCTGCTTATCTCGTCTTTACCTTCTCGGTGATTACGAGTAACAGAAATAAGCTCAGCCTTAAAACCTGCAAAAAGTTTTTTTACAGACTCGTTCTTAATCCTAGGATCAGGCTTAAACTTAGGCTTAATAGACTCCTTGTCTATAATATTAGCTATTCTACCTATTACACTACCGCTGTCAGCATTACTAAGAACATCCTTACAAGCTAGCAACCAAGAAATAAAATCCTCTTGCTCTAGCTCTTTCTGTACTAGGTCTGTAGCCTCTAGTGCTGCCTTCTCTATTACAGATAAAATGTATTTCTTAGTGTTCTCATTCCAGATCACCTTCTCGCGGGACGGCGTAACATCTACACCCTCTTGCAATACTATCTCACTGCCGTTGTCAGGGTCATGTATAACCTGTCTAGCAGGACACTTGAAAGCAATAGGGCCCCACATTTGTTGCATTTCCAGCTCTCTAAAATCTACAAAGCCGTAGTTAACACCTGTGGCAGCGCCGTCACCTTTAGTCAATACTATGTGAGGTTTGCTAAACACATACGTATCAGAAATAATTAGATTATCAGAGTTGTACAGAATATTAGGCTGAATCTTTTCTTCTCTTTCATACCCATCTTCTGCAATTCTAATAAATCTAACATTTGTAAGATACATAAGCTGCTCTTCTACCGCATCACGATACTCATGTCTGTTGTGACGCTTTACTTGAAAAGAAACTTTAGTGCCGTTAAGCTCATCTGTCTCTTCGTAGTGCACTTTTGTGCCGTCACTTAGTAAGATGTGTGGGTTAGGACCATTTGGTGTAAACGACGGTACAATAAAATCAGTCTTGTAGTTGTAGCAATTACACTTAAACTTTTTACCGTTGTGTACAGTCTCTATAGTATAGAAATCTACACCAGTAGACAATGCAGCTTTAGCACCCAAGCCAAACGCGCCGAAGTTCTCTGATGTATTACGCTTGGTAGAATAACCTAGCTCTAGTACACCCTCCAATCTACGTTGACCTATGCCTACGCCGTAGTCCTGAATAGTAACCGTGTCACAAAAACCCGTTCCTTCGTTCTCTTTGTATGTAACAGTTACATCGTTGTTTACTGCATCCAGGTGGTTAATGTCATAGTATCCTATGTCAAAATTACTGTCTGCATATTGAGCGCCATCACGCTTAATATAGTAGTCTTCTTCTTTTGCCTCGCCTGTCAATATCTCTATCGCTATCTCTTTCTCACGCTGTGCGTCACAACCATTTGTTGCAAGCTCACGCACTGTAGATGATATAGGAGTAGAGTATTGCGTAGACTGCAAAATATCAAAAACCATTCTTTCGGCGCCTTTGTTAATCTTTTTAGCAACGCCTTCAGATCCCTTGATCTGCTTGTCAATTGTTTTTATACTCATAAATTTGATTTTTTAATGTTTCTAAACATGTTTTATCTACCTCGCTAAGCCATTGCATATCAACAGGCTTAACACGGTCTTCAGCATTAGTCTGAACTCTGTCTAAATGTGACCACGATCTCCTTTCTAGCCAGGCAAGTTTACCCTTGTCGTCTGCCCATATAGGAATACTCATGTACAAGCATCCTTTTCCATAGCCGTAATCTCTCCAGGATACAAATACACCATAGGCCTCAACATTTTGATATAGGACTCGTATAGGTGTCCCTGGCTTGAGATTCTCTTGCCATTTTTCTATTTTGTCTGATTTCATTTAAAGCGGTTTTTAATTGTTCACGATCTAAATATCTATTATACTCTTCCATAAACCTGCTGTAAACCTCCTTCACTAGTATAAAATACTCCACGCCGTATACTGGCTCAAATACTTTGTTGAACTCTGTAAGATCTTCTATGTACCCAAAGACATTGTCTTTTGTGTAATCATAGTAATCTTCAATTTGCTGACGCGTGTTGTCGGGACCAATAGACATATCAATCCCAAGCCCGTCCAGTTGTTGGACGAGATCCTTTGAATAATTCATAAAATTTTAATTAAAGTGTTATAACTCTTTGATAAGCTCTATAGTTTCTAGAACTTGTTTTTGGTTTCTGGGTAGAAACAGTACAGGAGGGTCGTCCTGTTGCATAAGATAATTCTTAAACATTTTCCACTTTACAGGGAACACATCATTAGCGAACCCTTTGACTTCAATGATCCATCTTCCATGAGGATCTACAAAATCAGGAGTGTATGTTATATCTCTTATCTTGGTAGTAGTAGGTATGTAGCCCTTGGTTTTGTGGGGCTCATACACAGTAGCAGAGTAACGAAAGCCTTCCTGCAATACATACTTCTTCTTTTCATACAAAGCATCTATGCCTGCATCTTCTAGTTTTCTGTATGTAAACAGCTCAAGCTTAGAGCGAAACTTTATGCCTTTATAAACTTTGGCAGTTGCGTTTCTAACTTTCTTGTTCTGTGGTTTTCTCGTTCTTCTCTTCACTGCGCGGGATATATAAGCAATCGTGGTAAAAATCTTCGTCAATGTCTTTTATTTTGTCTATTAACCTGCGTTCTTCTGCTCTTGCAGCTTCACGCGTTCCAAGATCGTATTTATTCTTCATGCCTAAGTTAGCAAAAATACTGGCACACTGTCGCAGTATGTCATCTATTTTTTGTCTAACTCCCTTATCAATGTCGTACTTAAGTTGTCCGTCTTTTGTTTTTGCCATAGTGTTTGATGTTCTATAAGTTTCCTCGCTAGCTCTAAAGATTTATATTTTGCTATGTAGTCAGATAAATCTTTAGTTCCAAATTTACTAGGGATAACAATGTTGCTCATAGGAAAATATTTCTCAATGATTTTGTTAGCCATAGCTTGCCCAGGATTATTAGGGTTAGCAAAGTCATTATCGTAAAAAACAACTACCTCGTCAAATCTGCCTTGGAGTTCTTGAATAAGGCTTTCTTCTGGCATTTGCATCTCCGACTGGAGCGCAATTGCTGAGATTCCAATTTCGTACAAACACATGACGTCCTTGAGGCTTGAGGTGATGACACAGAGCGGTCCCTTTTCAGGGAGCTGACTGTAGCCTTGTATATGCTTTTTAGTAGTGTTGCTAATCCACTTAATATCTTCATAGGGTGAGTAAATTTTGTATTTATTCCCAATCCTATATGCATAACTAAGATCACAACTAAACCTGTTAGCGTTAATCCAATAGTAAGATATAGGGGAAACGTCAAAGATAGTCAAAGTCTTTTTACTGATCAAATACTGAGACCAAAACTCTGCATCTTTTTTCATCCATTCACGCGACTTCTTCTTGATAATGACAAGCTTCTTAGATTCTTGTTTCATACTAGTTCTGCTAGCCATACGGCCCATGCTAAAACCAATAGTATCCTTGTAAGAGGATAGGTTAAGATTAAAGTCGTAATCAATGAGCCTAAGTGCATCATAAAAACTACAACTAAACTTGTGCATTACATATGAGAAGCAATCAAACGTGTGCTCTGGATGACCAAAGTCTTTGTACAAAAGTTTACCCTGCCAATTGACGATAGAAACAGATGGAGTATTGTCTTCTCTAAGATCACTACAAAACTTTACACCTAGCTTTTTAAACTTCGGACAATAGTAACTAAAAATATCAATGTCACGTATCTTATCCAGGATAACTTCCTTAGACAAATGCGCTTCACTATCTCTATTTTTAATCATGGGGCTGTGAATTTAAATAAAAAAATGGGAGCCACAAAGCGCGACCCCCATTTAATTATTTGTCAACTATTTAGACCCAGTCGTCTGTCTCAGAAACTGTTTCTGTAGAGTCATCATCGGGAGTCACAACTGCTAGCTGTGGCACAAATGTACCCCACGACAAGTCTGGGTTAAACTCAGCGTTGAACGCACCGTAGTCATCATTAAGATTCTTGATAAACAAGTCATCTCTCTGTGGCTTAATACGACCAAACACTTTAGTGTATACAGACTGGTACTTACCGTCCTTAACACCAATTAGTAGTCTAACCTGGTTGCTAGCAAGTAATCCAACTAGAGCTTTTACCTCTGCTACATCACCTTTAGCAATCTTGCCAATAGAGTCAAAGTATACCTCGTCGCCTTGAGCTACGTTAGCCCACGCTTTTACAAAGTTAATCAATGTCTCTTCGCCTGTTAGCGCATGACGCTGTCCTTCTGGCTTCCACCACTCGTACGTAGGTGCACCTTCAGACCATGTAGATTGACCAATGTTGTTAATCCACTGGTTCTTTCCACTCTGTGATACACGCTCCTTAGAGTTAAGTAGAACTTCTAGACGAGTAGTCAAGTCATCATTCTTTACCCAGAACGTTAGCTTGAAGTATTCTTCTCCGCTAAATTCTACATAATAGTTAGGCTCACTCTTTACCATGATGCCTAGCTTGTGCAGCTCGTCCATTGTAGGATTTACTGCAATCACATTAAAATTACTAAGGCCTGAGTATAATTTGATACCCCCACCTACAACCTCTTGGGTTGATTCATTGCTTTTAATAGCCATATCTGTCTATATTTTAAAATTAAAATTCTTCTTCTTGACTATATACATCTGTAGCTTCTACATTAGTATTGTCTACTCCGTATAACATTCTAGATGCGTCTTCAACTGTATCTTCTACAGGAATACTAGTCTGGTTAGGATCTACAGTGTCAGTATCGTCCACAAAATTAAAAGAAAGTTTCCTTACCTTCTTAGCTTTACGGCCCTTGAGTTTAGGATGCTTAAACATCTCTGTAACCTCCCAGGTCTTCAAGCCATACTTTGTCTGGATACCTGCACGGTCAGTGCCACTTTCCAAATCTTCTATAATCATTGACACAGTAATTGTTTCAGGCGTGTCTGCCTTAGGTGCTGTGTCTGCACCTGTTGGTCTTGCTTCAATCATTGTTTAGTTTTTAAAGCGGTTAATTAATCTATAAATATCTTTGACCATTCTAGAGGCATGGTCTGGCCTTTAAGGTGATCGCATCTGCTACCTGCAGTTACATCTTCCAAAGAGTTAAACGAGATCATAGTCTTGTCATCTTCTCTGTATATGTAGCCAACAGCGTCAGCATTTGCACATGTAATTTGCTTGATCTTGCCGGTCAAATCTAGGTCCTTAACAGCAACCTCTTTGCCCTTCTTCTCAAGCATCTTGTCTTTCAAGTGGCCTACAAGTATAACGTGGTCCGCAAGCTTGTTCAACCTGTCAATCCACTTCTTGTATGCCATACGCAAGTACAAGTAACCACCACCGTTAGGTAACGAGAGTATTGACATGCCTGGATTCTTTGTTTCAAAGTTTTTACCCATAGGCGTAGTCATGTACAACTTCTTTGCGTCTTCCTCACACCACTCTTCTAGTTTAGAAATAGTGTCGATAGCCACATACTTGTACGGCTTGCCTTCTTTGACAATAGCTTTGCCAACTTCAGCAAGTTCTTTCAGGCTAGTAACTTTAACCTTGAGTGCATCGACCATGTCAGAGCCTTCCTCCAGGTCAATAATCAAACAGTCATCTAGCTGTGATAACACTGTAGTCTTGCCGATCTTTGGTGGACCATAGATTATCATATTCTTAGGCGATTTACGGCTAGCCTTTACCTTTTTCTTTGGTAATTCCATTACATCCATTAGTCTTTAATTATTTTATTGTAAATATCTGGGTAGTCAGTAGCAAGCTTCTTACGCACACTGTGGTACTTGCTCCATAACTCTTTAATTAACTTAGCTTGATTAGCTATAGTTTTATCCTTCTGCTTTGACATAGCTAGAAGATATACCTAATCTTATTCCAAGGTATCTTGCTACTATGCAAGTCCTTAAACTCTTGTATAAACTCTCGCTTTTTCTCAAATTTATACCTAATATTTTCACCCCCGTACTGAGATATTTTAGCCTCCTGAATGTCAGGTGACCATAGTGTTATCTCAGTTTGGGGGTGGTTCTGTAAATTCACAGTGTGCTTCTTAAAATTATGCGTAAGAAATATAACTTCTGCAAGCACCTGCTCTTTCCAGTTTACGTGTTCGTCTACTAAATCAAATAGTTCAGCGTAGTCTTCTAGCCAGCCGTCGTATACAATTACAGGACTATAGTTTATGTGCACATCATAGCCAGCGTCTATAAACTTATTGATAGCTTTTATCCTATCTATAATCTTAGACGTGTTCTTCTCGTGCACATCAGCCATCTTCTGCGGTAGTAAACTAAACCTAATACGAATCTTACCTTTAGGGTTAAACTCTAGCAGTTTCTCGTTGACATACTTAGTTGCAAAGCTGCCCATAGCAATAGGATGGTCTCTGAAAAACTCAAAGATCTTTTCCCAGGCATGGTACTTAGCATGTAGCGCAAAGTCTTCGTTGCAGCTAATGTCATACGTAGTATACTTAGCATGTGTCTGATTAGGCTTGTCTACAGGTGTAAAGTATGCATGGTTATTAACATGTGTTAGTATGTCATGCGGATTTACAGCAACAGACAAACCATCAGGCTTGTGGCGCTTCATGTAGCAATAGCTGCAGTTGTACAAACAACCATGGCCAAAGCTAGGACTAATAAAATCTGTAGACCTACCAGACTTTCGTATAGTAAATGTCTTTCTCGTAACCTTATTAACCATTACCGTTCTCTAATTGTAAATGTGCTCATGTCTGCTTCGTAGCCTATCATGCCTAGTAACCCGTCACGGTTCTTCTCCATGTGACATGCAAGCAAGCCTCTAGGGTTCTCACCGCAGTATGTATCTACAATGTTGTACAAATCAAACGGTCTGTTTAGGATCATAACTACGTGCGCGTCTTGACCTATACTGTCGCCACCAAACAAATCTGTAAGCATCGGCTGGTACTGGTTCTTAGCCCTGTGCTCTTGCTCTATGTTTCTGTTAAGCTGCGACAATAGTATGTTAACTACACCAAGCTTTGACTGCATCCACATGCAACCTTTTGATATAGTATTTAAACGCTTTAGTTCTGTATCCTCAGTACCTCTGACAAGTCTAGAGTGGTCAAACAAGTTTATAACTGTGTCTTCAGGATGCTTATTAAATACTTCTTCATTAGTATTCATAATAAACTCCATGCTCCTAGGTATGTTGTTAAAGTAAATAGGATACTTACCATACTTCTGCACCTTGCCTGCGTAGTTTCTAAAATCTACATCAGATAATGGTGAGTCTACAGATAGTAAATCACCCATTTGTTTCTTTACATCCTTTGATGCGCTACGCATAACCTGCTGGTAGCCTGGCATCTCGAATGTCCAGTAAAGAACTCTAATCTTTTTATCCTTGTTTGTATCCAGCACGTCAAATACTAGCTGGTTACTAAATGCAGACTTGCCCACACCTGGACGTCCTGCAATCACATAAAGCTTACCTTTTTGTAAACCGCCAAGTAAATTTCTATTTAACCTTTTCCAAGATGTAGGTAACACGTCACGCTGTCCAAGCTTTGCTTGCTTAACAATTGCAATTGACTGGTTAACTGCCTTATCTATTTTTTGAAATCCCCTGGTCTTAAATACATCATAGTCTTCTTGTGATTCTGTTTTCTTCTGAGCTTCCGCCATTGCTTTCTATATTACTATACTTTTCCCAAGTATGATTATTAATCCAAACTTCTAAGTTTTGCAGATATTCTAACCTGCCTCTTTCTATCTTCAACTGTTTATCTAGTAATTTCAGAATCTTATCGTGTATAAATCTTTTATTTCCTACTACTCGTCTGTATCTATCTTTTGCTTTCTTGTTTGCTTTTGCGCTAGGATCGCTAGCATGCAGTATGCGCATGCCTTGCTTAGTTTGCACCTTCATAGGGTAAGCTACAAGTAGCTCTGCAAACATCTGATCAAAATCACTTGCAAATAAATCTATAAATTCTTGTCTAACAATATGCTCTTCTATCTCGTCTCCTAGTTTAACAAATCCTTTCTTCTGTAACTCTTCCCAATTAGGATTAAGTTTTAATCTGCCTAAGATTTTAAACCCTTTCCTATACAAAGCGTATAATGCCAAATAATCATCAGCACTTATACCATTATCTATCAATAAATTTATATCAATTTCTACCTGCATAAGCTTACAAATTTACGAAAAAACTACCTGATTACAAAGCATTTAGCTCTGTAACCAAGTAATATTCTTCAGTCCCTTAACACTCTTTTTTAGCCATTTTTCTTCCTGGCTACCCGCTACATATAATATGTATATCTTACCCTTCTTGTCCTCTTGGAATCGTATAAGTCTACCTATGCGCTGTATCATTGGCAACGCTTTACTAGTTAGACCGCACACAATACCAATACTAGCATCAGGCACATCTAGACCCTGATTAAGGGCCTTTGTAGAACACAGAGCTCGTATAGATCCGTCCTTGAACTTGTCAAGTGCTT
>MDSV01213144.1_pt1 | contig 11218 bp, 8 predicted proteins | sample 810851 | NCBI WGS metagenome assembly MDSV01 (sample SAMN05326640, study PRJNA326480) | marine metagenome | isolation source: seawater | place: Atlantic Ocean: North East | collected 2012 | reverse complement strand
TGTGCATATTGGTAGCCAAATTAAAGATCCAGATCGTTATAAAAAAGCAATGAGTGAGTGTGCAGATTTTCTTAATGCTCATCCAGCAAGTGTAGAAAGAGAAATAGTTTTTGATGCGGGTGGTGGCTTCTTTTCACCTTATGCCGGTGATGAAGTAGATTACGAATTAAAAGTCTATGCAGATGCCATTCATGAAGGGATTAAAGAACACTGGAGTGGTTCATATAAAGTCATGATCGAACCAGGAAGAGCATTAGTCAATAATCCAGGTGTAATTTTATATACTGCTGGTGCAATTAAAGATGATCGAGGTGAGAAGCCATATATTTTAGTCGATGGTGGAATGTCCGATAATCCAAGGCCAGCACTGTATGGAAGTGAACATAAACTCTTTAATATCTCTGGTGGAAAAGCTGGAGAAGATGTTGTTCATGCAGTATCTGGTAGACACTGTGAAAGTGGAGATTTATTAGTCAAGGATGCAATGTTGCCAAGAGATACGGTATCTGGTGATATTTTAATGTCTACATCTACTGGAGCATATACCTTTGCTATGGCAAGTAACTATAACCGAGTACCTAAATCTGGAGTTGTTGCAGTGACTAATAGCGGCATAGTTGAGTTAGTGAATAGGCAGAGCTTTCAAGATACGTTTATAAACGACATTTAAATTATTAACAAGCTTAAGAGTATTAACTAAACAATCTTCCAGTTACAAAGTTTTTGAACTTCTCTGTCACAGATTAGAAATAAGCTCGATTTTGCTCTTGATAGACCGACATAAGCTAGAGCAAGGCTGCTGTTTATATAATTTTTTTCAACTCCATCCAAAGAAGGAAATACAACAATTACTGTATCGGACTCAAGACCTTTAAATCTTGAAATTGATTCTACATTACATTTTTTGAGCAATTCCGATTTTAGATTAACTATATCTTTTGAATGAGGAACTAAAACAGTAGTAGTTGACAATAGTGCTTTATCTTCCTCTTTGATTTTTTTTAAAATCGTATCTAGTTTCTGATTTGCTTCATCCCAGTTTCCATTTTCAAGAATTGAAATAGCAGGATTCAATCCAGACTCTCCGTAATGTTCGAGTTCGTCTTCATAGACCTTAGAGTATTGCTGGGCTATCTCTTTTGTAGATCTAATTACCGTATTGAGAATTAACTGTGGAGTATCAAGGTATTGAGGTGGTGACCATTGTGTATTGACTATGGTTTGATTCTTATCATAACAAATAACCCACTTAGCTTGTTTGGCTTCAACTATTTCTGTAAAGAAATCCCAGTATTTTTCTGAAATATCTTGTGCCTCATCAATTATTAATGTATCAAACTTAAAATGAGAATCTGCTTCAACAATTAGACTGTCTAGTTTACTTTTAATGTAACTAATCTCTTCTGACTTTTCTAAATTACGTAATTTAGTTTCAAAATTTTCATCTACATAGTCATCGTAGGATATTCCGAGCTCATTTAAGAAATCTTCAAAAGTAAGCACATTAATATTTGAGTAATCACTTAATAACAATTTAAGCTTTTCTCCTAAAAGTACGTTGTAACACATTAAGAGTATTTTTTTTCCTTGTTCTGCTTCGTGTTCCGCCAATTTAGTCGCCAAGAACGTTTTACCAGTTCCAGGTATTCCTTGGATTTTTATTTTCTTGTAGTTTGAATTTGTGATGTCATAGTAAGCTTGGAAAATATCATTAGATAATTTATCAACCTTTTCAGATACCTTTCCGTTGTATGCAAGCATTGAAAAACCTTTAACGTTATTACTCAGAACTCTATTAAATAATCGAACTAAAATTTCATCAGAGGTCTCTTTTTTAACAAACTGATCTTTTATTCTCTTTTCAACCTGTACTGGATCTACTAAGTCGTCTTTATAAAAAGTATTTTCGTTATACCCCATAAAACCAAACTTTGATTCATCACTACTTACATTTGTCCAGACTACAAAACTATTAATTCTTGGACGAAAATTCTTCATTTCTAAATTAGCAGCTTCAAACTGAATCTTTTCTCGTAATCTAGAATAATTTCTTTGAATTTGTTCATAAGGGCCTTCAATTTGTATCTTTTTATTATTTTTCCACACAAACCACTTATTTACTTTTGCATTATATGTTATGCCTCGACCACCTTTAACTTCTATCATCACAACTCCAAAGTCTTTATGAACAAGAAGAAAGTCAAGTTCCCCATGCCTTTTAGGATTATTTTTTGATCCACCGCTTCTCCACTCCCACTCGACATTTCTATAAATATGCCACAGGGGATCTTCAAATTTATCGACAATAGAAGCAAATTCATCCTCAGACTGAACTTCTATTCTGTACTCTTCATCATCAGCTAACGTTAATTTATTAACTTTACTTTTAAGTGATTTCCCTTCCTTTAGTAATACTTTTCTATCTCGCCATTGATATATATGTAAAGAGATCGAAAGTGTTATAAAAATAAAAATTACAATGTAGCTAATTTCCATATGATTAGTGTATAAAAAAATAGTAGAATTTTAAACTAATTTATCTTTTTACTATAAAAAATGTCACAACTCTGCTTTAATTTGAGAAAATATTAGAAACTGTCATAGATTGGATATAGAATAAATAAATATTATGGCTGATTACAAACTAACAAATGAAGACAATTCAGTAATTGAATTTATTGAAAAAAAGATTTTACCTATAGCCAATGAAGTTACAAATTTTTATAGTCATTGGACAAAATCAGATGAAGAAGAACATCTTCAAAAAGCTTTTTTATATGAATCGAGACAACAAGGTGTATCTCTTACAAGAGAAGTTGCAATAACTCAGTATTATAAGGATTTAGCTTTTACTGAGAAAGAGTTAGATTTTTTTGTGTTTCCCAACCAGGGAAAGAACTCTCTACCTACAGGTATATTTATTGAGACTAAGGCAGATTATCAGGACGACACTGGGCAAACAAGACTTGATGGCCGGTACCAATTATTTAGGTATTTATATTCCTCTTCTCACAACCCTGATGAAAACCTTCGAGATGCAAATTATGGGGTATTTCTAATTTGGGGGCAGAACTATGATCATAGACAATTTCAAAACCTCAAAACTTTTTCAATAGTAGAAAATAAAGTAGAAGCGTATATTGAGCTTTGGCGTGCTGTAGATGATAAAAAGACTAAATTTACAAAGATTTATCAATCTAAATCAGTTGAAATACTTATAGACACCCTAAGTAAAGATGCCTTAATAAAACTCTGTATTGAAAACGATATTGATTATAAAGTTGCTGAAACAAAATCTGATTTAATTAAAAAATTACATGACAACGGTATAACCAGTTTGTAGATTTAATGGATTACAAAAAGGAACTAGACCTACCTTTTGAATTAAGGGATTATCAAAAAACCGGAGTAGAATTTTTAACTAATAATTCCTCAGCCCTTCTTGGCGATGATATGGGGCTTGGTAAGACTGTTCAAACAATTGTTTCTTTAAAGATTTTATTCAGCAATTCGGGATTTAAAAGAACTTTGCTAGTTGTTCCAAATTCACTAGTCTCAAATTGGGTAAAAGAATTTTCAATCTGGTACCCAGAGCTACCTATCGGCATATTAATTGGTAATAAAGAAAGTAGAGAGAATACCCTAAAACATAGCTCTTCAACAATAATTGCCACATATGATCAAATTAGGATTGTATTTGAAAACTCTATAAATATTGGAGAGTTTGAGTATGTAATATACGATGAAGCACAAAGATTAAAGAATTCAACTTCTAACCTACATCAAGCTTGCAAAAAAATAAACTCTAAGAACACATGGATGCTTTCAGGCACACCTCTTGAAAATAATTCAAACGACATAGTCTCTCTATTTAGTATTTTAAAATACGGCGTTTTACAAACTGGCTTTACACCAAAAGAAATTAAGGAAATTATATCTCCATATTTACTAAGAAGAGTAAAAGAAAGTGTTCTCGATGAGTTGCCAGATCTTCTAGAAGAGAATAAATATATAGATTTAAATGAAAAACAGTTAATTTTCTACAACTCGTTGATTGAAAGAAAACTTGAACTAGATAAAAAAGATTCCAGTGGAATGCTAGCTTTAATTACTGAGTTAAAAAAGGCCTGTAATTTTGACCCGATTTCAGAAACCTCATCAAAATTAGATTATTTAGTTGAAATTATTCAAGATGCTTTTAACAATAATGAAAAGTTAATTGTATTTTCTCAGTATGTTGAAACATTAAAATTTATACAAAGAAATATAGGTTTTAGCTCTATTCTTTTTGATGGTTCATTAAATAAAAAACAAAAAGATACTGCAATTGAGAAATTTCAAAATAGCAACAAGCCATTAGTATTTTTAGCATCACTCCAAGCAGGAGGTGTTGGGCTGAACCTCCAGGCAGCCTCAAAAGTAGTTTTATATGATAGGTGGTGGAATCCTGCAGTTGAAAAACAAGCTATTGCAAGAGCACATCGAATGGGAAATAAAAATAAAGTGCACGCAATAAAATTTGTTTCTGCAGGAACTATAGAAGAAAGAATATTAGATCTACTGCATTTTAAAGAGGATTTATTTGAAGAAGTGGTAGAAGGTGCTGTAGAATTAAAGAATAAAACAACACTAAAAGAAATATTAGAGTTAAAGGAGTAAACAATGGCTGATTATTTTAACGATAGCTTTTATACACCGGAAATTATCGATCCTGTCAAAATTTTTAATCCAGCTCAACAAGTAAGAAAAAGAAATGCCAATGTCAAAATAGATGATATTGAAGGAACGTTAAAGTTATATGGCTTAACAAACCCAATAATAGTCTGTGAATCTGAAATTTCTAGAGTCCAAGATGACTATGATTACCATCTTGTTGATGGCCAAAGAAGACTTACAGCATGTTTAAACCAAAAGATGAAAGATGTCCCCATTCGCGTTTATAAAAAAGGAAATATTATTCCTGAAGAACAAATTGAAGCATTGGCAACAATTTTAAATATCACAAACTTAGCGATGAAAAAGGGAGATATTTGGGATCAAATTAAAAAACAATATTTTATTAATGGAAATGATGCTAAAAAAACTGCTAAAGCAACTGGTTTTCCTTATGAAATTGTTAAAGAAGCTGTTGCAGAACATAGAATTGATGAAATACCGAATGCAAGAAAAGTTATGGATTATATTGTAGACAAAGGACTTCTTACAAGCCATACAACTCAAATTATGGATAGAATTATTGATATTTGTTTAAAGGACAATAACACAGTAGATTTATCAAAAGCAAAAAAATTACATGATGCATTAGTAGGAGTAGACTATCCAGTTCAAAAGAATATCCTATCTGCTGCAGAAATGGACCCAAATGGAGAAGTTAAGACTTGGGAACAAGATGGCAAAAATCAAATTATCACGGTAAGCGTAGGAATATCTATGTCTCAAGACGAAAAAAGTATGATTGAGTCTTATCTTGATGCTAATGAACTTGGTATTGACATTAAACAATTTATTTACGATTTAGTAATGGATGAAGTTAAGTAATTAATTTCCCATGTCTCTTAAAGGACTTACTCAAAATGAGCTGTACAAGCTTAAGAGATCAGTAGGGGTGTCAAATAATAACAAAAGTGCCGAAATATCTCCTCACGAAGCAAATAAAATTATCTTGAAAGCTATAGAAAAAGGTAATTCAAGAAAAGACATTTCAAACTACCTAAATTTAACAACCACTACAATGATTGGTCGTACACTTGCACTTTTTGAAAATTTACACCCTTCCTTACATAAAAACGTAATATACGGAAATAGAAGAAAAAGAATAATTAAAGGTAACTTTATTGGCTTCCAACAAGCAGTCGAACTATCCAAATTAGATCACGAAATGCAAATAAAGTTGTATCAGATGGTTCTAAAGGAAAGATATTCATGGGGTGAGATTTTATCTATTAAACAATTGCTTTTGAGATCTGGTAAGACATTTGAAGAAATTATTAAGGAAATGAATGAAAGGAAAGGAAGAACAGAAACACTCCATTTAGTAGAACGCATCTCTTTAAGTGAAATTTCTCCAAAAATCTTTTCTCAAAAGCAAGCAAAAAGAGATGAAATATTTTTAAATTTAATGTCACAAAATTTAAATGAGGAGATACAAGAAGTATTTCTCGGTTCGTCAACTTATAAAATTGTATTTTCTAGAAAAGAATACAAACCTAAAAGCTCTGATTTACGAAAGTTAAAACAAAAAATCCTAGAAATTTTGAAGTCGCATGGTTGATTGGAAAAAATTTATTCATATTCGAAATGACGGAAGCATTTCCCTAAATCCATTGCTCTCGTGTGATGGAGGTACAGAGAATAAAGAAAAATTTCATGTAGTTTCCCATGCCCATACAGACCATTTCAAGGCAAATAAAGTAGTTGAAACATATAACAAAGATGGCCTTGTTTTGATGACAGAATTAACTAGAAGGCTGTTACAATATTCTCCAATCACCTTAGGGGAAAATTATTTAGGTTTAAAAACTATTAACCCAGGTGAACCAGAAAAGCTTAATGACTTGACTGTTAAATTTCTTGACAATAATCACATTCTTGGCTCAGTGCAGGTTGAAGTAAAAGATTATCTAAACAATATATCAACAGGGTATTCAGGTGATTTTAATTCAGATATTATTGAATTTATAGATGTAGATTACCTTGTAGTAGATGCTACTTATAATGGAGAAATTGCAAATAATAGGACATGGACACCAGAAGAAGCCGAAAATCTTTTGATAGAGAGAGTGTCTGAAGATTTAAGTTTAGGTCCAGTTAATTTAATTGCGGACTCTGGTCTATTACAGTTATTAGTTCATAAATTAAATATTAAAGATAAACATGAAAACATTATTGCAAAAAAAGAAGTCGCACATTTTTCAAAAATTTACAATGATATAGGCTACGAACAACCACTAGGGGTTGATAAATCAAGTTCAGAAGCAAAACAATTATTTAAGAAAGGTAAATACCTCTGGATAGGAAACAGCCTCGCAGATTGGCCTTTTGATATTCCAAGAGGCAAGACATATGTTGTAAAAAACTTCTCACCAAGCAATGATTATGCAATAACACAAAAGTCAAGTTCTGAGGACATGTTCAAAGTTTCACTTACATGTCATGCAAGTCAAAGAGAAATATACGAATACATACAGGGCGTTAATCCTAAAGCGGTGATTACAGATTCGAGTAGAAATCAATCAGGTTCAATTACTCTTGCAAAAAACATCAGAAACAAATTGAAAATACCAGCATATGCATCTTCAGTGCTTTAGTAATTTAGATATTATTACAAAATAATGACTGAAAATAACAATTTAGAAAATATTTTACAACAACTAGTTGGTAAGAAATTTATATTAAATGATTTTGCTAATTCTTTAAAAAAGTCGCCTGAAGAATTAGTAGATAAATTATTCAATCTTCAAGATGATAACAAAATAGAATTTATACCATTCTCTGATGGAACTATACGTATTTCCAGAGCAGGAGCTAAAAAAGCCACAGGTAATATTTCCGATTCGGCACTTTTTGAATTTCCAAACGATTACGACTTATCGCGATTGGTTATTTTTGGTTTAAGTCTTGACATCAACATAAGAATTGAATTTGATAAATGTATGGCAATTGATAACTTTGTAGACAAGTTTAAAAAAATGTCAGAACAAGAAATTAAAGATTTTCTCACAACACGAGCAGAAATTTTTGAAAAAGATAATAAAAAAGAAATTAAAAGGTTAAAAGTTGAGAAAGAAAGTTTAAAAGATTCGGCAAAACAAAAAAAATTAGGTCAGAAAAAGTTATCCAAAGTCGATAAAAAAGAAATTAAAGAAGCCCAGAACAAATACAATACAAATAAAAAAGCAACTGTTGTTAAAAAAAAGAAAGATTCCAAAGCAGAACTTAAAAGAAAACTTGAAATTGAAAAGCAGAGAAATCTTCTTAAGTTTGGAAGAGAAGAGACGAATCAAGCAAGAAAAGCCCGTCTTCAGCGAGAATTTCAAATAGAAATGGAAAAGCAAAAATTTCTGGAAAGAATTCAGGAGCGAAAGAAAAACGTTAGGAAGTTTAGAGTTGGTGAGGTTGTAAAGGGCAAGATTGTTAAAGTAATTGATTTTGGTGTATATGTAGACATTGGTTCGTCGGATGGATTTATTAATGTTTCTAATTTAGAGGAAGGAACAGTTATGAAATTTGCTAAAAAACTTGCTCAAGGAAAAGAAATCAACTGTGAAATAACCAACATAGATCTTAAAAGGGGAAACATTGACTTAGTTCCAACAACAATCAAACCTTTAAGGGAAGTAGATGAAAAAGAGTTAAAAAGAGTTAGTAAGACTATAAATAATATAATTGATGCTGGTGGAAAGGATGCTTTGAGTTTTTTCATACGTTTAATTAAAAAAAATATAAAACACAATGGTGAGGAGTGGTCAGTTACCTTACCTAAAAACAAGAAAAATACAATTAGGTTAAATAATTTTGGACTCGAAGGTTCTTATATAAACGATAAAGGGATAATGGTTGTGATGATGCAGAATAATCAAGGAAAATCATCAGTAAATATAAAATACTTAATTGATAAATTTGTATCAATCAAAAATAAAAAAGGCAAATATCTCAAAATTCCAGAAGCTGTACCAGCATTTTTAGATTTTTACCAATTAAAGGGAAAGAAGTCAGCTCTATTTAGCGGATATTGTAACTTTTTTGAAGAAGCCAAAAAAACAGGAAAAAATTCATGGAAAAATGCTCATTCCACGATTGCTATTAATCAGTTAGTAGAAATATTTGAAGATGTAGACTTAAGTCAACCGGAGTATATAGAATAGTTACTAATTAATTTAACGAGTCTTTTATCAACAAGAGGCTCGTTAAAATATAAAGTTTTTAATAATTTGATCATTTTCTGTCATTCGATCATAATAAGCTAAGTAAAGCTAAGTAAAAAAAATGGATAATAGAAAAATTATTAAATGGTCTGGTAGTAAGACTTATCTAAGTCATTATGTCGATGTTTTTATTGAAGATTCTTTTGCTCGTGGGACCCTAAAAAAAAATTTCAATTATTACGAACCATTTTTTGGTTCAGGTGCTGTTTTTTTTCACATAAAAAAGAAATATCAAATTAAGAGTGCTTACTTAAATGACAATTTACATGAACTAATTTATTTTTATAAATATTTAAGGGATCACTATGTAACACCATTTTACAACGTTCTTAAAAGTGAAGCTGATTATTACAACTCAATAAAATCTTATGATAAAAAAAATAAACTTTTTCTTGAATGGAGACAAGAATACAATGATTTAATCTCAAAAGATAATTTACAAAATTTAAAATCAAATAATCAAAAACAGATAGCAAAATTATTTATTCTTCTTAATCAATCTTGCTTTAATGGAGTTTACAGAAAAAACCCAAGAGGTGAATTTAATGTACCTCATGGACGAACTTACAAAAAAGGAGTGGAAAAATATAACTATATATCTCTACCAAGTAAAGATTCTTTTAAAGGAGTTTCAGACGCATTAAAAACTTCATCGTTGACGTCTCGGGATTATAAATTGTCATTAGGTAATGCAAAAAAAGGAGATCTGGTTTATCTAGATCCGCCGTACTACGACACAGTTAATTACTATGGATCGGACACATTTACAAAAGAAAACCAAAAAGAGCTAAAAGATGTAATGGATGGTTTGATAGAAAAAGGAGTAAATGTAATAATGTCAAATAGCGATTCAAAAGAATCAAGAAAACTCTTTTCAACTCAACACACAAACACTCAAAATATTCCAATAACTAGAACCATCCAGAGAAAAAAAAGTAAAACACAAAAATATAAAAGCGACAAGACAGAACTGTTTATCACATCAACGGTGCCTCTCAAAGTAGTTGAGCTATTTGCAGGAGTTGGTGGATTTAGACTTGGGCTTGAATCAAAGTTAGATACCAAATATAAGACTATTTGGAGCAACCAATGGGAGCCATTAACAAAAACACAACATGCCTCCATGGTTTACAAAGAGCGGTTCAAAACATCAGAAAAAGAACATAGCGATGAAGATATTTTCTCTGTAGAAACTAAAGATATACCAAATCATGATTTACTAGTTGGAGGATTTCCATGCCAAGACTATTCGGTTGCAACTACTTTAAAAAACTCCAAAGGTCTTATAGGTAAAAAAGGTGTTTTGTGGTGGGCAATACATAGAATTTTGGATGAAAAAGGAAATAAAAAACCTAAATATTTATTTTTAGAAAACGTCGATCGTTTATTGAAATCCCCTTCATCACAGCGAGGTAGAGATTTTGCAGTAATGTTAAAAAGTCTTGATGAATTGGGTTATGCAGTTGAGTGGAGGGTAATTAATGCAGCTGACTATGGAATGCCACAAAAGAGACATAGAATCTATTTTCTTGGATATCACAAATCAACAAAAATCTATAAAGAATTAAAAAAGACAGACAAGTCTACATGGTTGCTAAAACTTGGTATCTTAGCAAAAGCATTTAAAGTAAAATTAGTAGAACCTGAAAAAACTTTTGAGTTAACTGATTCATTGGATGAAATCTCAAGAAGATTTAATAAAAATGGTAAATTATCTCCTTTCTTGAACTCTGGTCTGATGATAAATGGTTCCGTTACAACTCTCAAGACGAAAGCAGTCTTCAAAGGCAAGCATGTACTTCTGAAAAATATTCTTCAAACAAAGGATATAGACAGCTCATTTTATTTATCTAGTAACGAGTTAAAAGCCTGGAAATACCTAAAAGGCGCTAAGAAGATTGAACGGACAGACTCAAAAGGCTTTGTCTACACATACTCAGAAGGTGCAATGAGTTTTCCTGATAGTTTAGACAAACCCTCCAGAACAATTATTACTGGAGAAGGAGGGCCAGCACCATCAAGGTTTAAGCATGTTATAAAGCAAGGCAACAAATATAGACGATTGACACCAATGGAACTAGAAAGGTTAAATATGTTTCCTGACAACCATACAAAACTTGATGGAATAACTGATGCTAAGCGAGCATTTTTTATGGGTAATGCATTAGTAGTTGGGGTAATAAAAAAAATTGGAGTTGAACTATTTAAACAAATTAAATAGATTTATCTTAATATGAAATTTATTAAGAATAGCTACTTCACAGATGAATACAATCCAAGTGATATCAATTCCA
>MDSV01041581.1_pt1 | contig 11218 bp, 12 predicted proteins | sample 810851 | NCBI WGS metagenome assembly MDSV01 (sample SAMN05326640, study PRJNA326480) | marine metagenome | isolation source: seawater | place: Atlantic Ocean: North East | collected 2012 | reverse complement strand
TTAATCTATTTTTAATCTCTATAAAATCATTAATTTTAAATTTATAAAAATTTTCAGAGAATTTTTCTTTATTTGTACTTGGCATGGTTTAGATAAGAAAATATATCTAATACATTTAATCTAGCAAAATGAGAGCAACAAAAATGTTAGATTGCAAGAAGTTTGATTTACTCAAATATTTACTATATGGCTATCTTTACAATTGCTGAAATAGGCATAAATCACAATGGTGACATTTCGATAGCAAAAGAACTTATTGATATTGCTGTTGAATCAAAATGTGATGCCGTAAAATTCCAGAAAAGAGATATAGATTTAGTTTATTCAGAAAATTATCTTTCTCAAGCCAGAGAGAGTCCTTGGGGAAAAACACAAAGGGATCAAAAGTTAGGGCTTGAGCTTAATCTTGAAGATTATATTGAGATAGATAATTATTGTAGAAAAAGAAAAATAATATGGTTTGCTTCTGCTTGGGATTTAAATAGTCAAGATTTTCTAAAACAATTTAATCTAAAATATAATAAGATCGCATCCGCTATGATTGTTAATAAAAAATTATTAGAAGTTGTCGCTAAAGAGGGTAAACATACATTTATCTCTACAGGTATGTCCAATTATAGTGATGTGGATAATGCAATTAAAATTTTTCAATCCAATAATTGCTCATTTGAGTTAATGCATACAATTTCTACTTATCCAATGAGAGATGAGGATGCAAATCTAAATGTCATCAAAACATTAAAGAAAAAATATAAATGTAAGGTGGGTTACAGCGGGCATGAATCAGGCTTAGCAGTATCTTATGCTGCAGCTGCTTGTGGGATTAGTTCACTAGAAAGACACATAACTTTAAATAGAGCTATGTATGGTTCGGATCAATCTGCATCACTCGAGCCTGATGGATTTAAGAAACTTATTGGTGGAGTAAAAAAAATAGAATTAGCAATGGGAGATGGAATTAAAAGAATTATTGAAGAGGAAATTCCTATTAGTAAAAAGTTAAGAGGTCATATTAGTTTTGACGAAAAGATACTTTAAAAACTATTTTTAATTATCAAAATCAATCTTAAAAATGTTTTTATCATTGAAATCATAAGAAGTTATAGTTGTAATGTAAAAATTAATTTTTGGGTATCTTGATGCGATATTTCGAAAAGATTCTATAAGTCTTTTTTTACATGCAAGATGATCTAAAACTTGTTCATGGTTATATAAATCATCATATAGATTATTTTGCTTTGTTTCTATAGTCTCATAAAAGTCGAATCCATATAGATATAAAGCACCAATCCCTCTTCTCTTGCAATATTCTGCAGCTTCATAAATACCAACTAATCCTGAATTCCTTAAATTCAAAGGATATTCATTATCAGTTTTACTCTTATATACTCCTCTCACGCGCACTCCTATTGAATTAAGTCTAAATATATTTCGAATTTTAAAATTATTTTTAAAATCTAATTCAGATCTAACCAGAACAACATCTACAATATTCCACAAGAGCATAAGAAATATATTTGGTACTGGTTCACAGATGTTTGATAGAATGCTAACCCTCTTATTTTTTAACTTCAAATAATCATTGAAATTCAAGTCTTTTTTTTCGTAATTTATCATAAAAATTCTGTTAAATAAATTATGAGATTCTTTAAAAAATTTATTTACAGAAATTCCTCTACCAAGTACACCTACTTTTTCTGATGTATTAAAATTTTTTTTAAAATAAATAATTTTTCTAATAAATTTATTTATTATTCCAATAAATGAATATTTAGAAAATCTAAACATCTTTAAAAATAAAGTTTTTATTCTCGGTAAAATTATTTTTAAATGCATATTTAATTGTACTATCTTTTTAAATAGCATATTAAAAACCTCGAGTATTGCCGAATGTTGAGAATTATTTGATCTGGCTGTTTGAAGAATAAGATTTCCATCATACTTATATTTTTTTAATAAAGAAAATACCGTTCTAAAATCTGCATCACCTTTTCCTAATGGTACGGTGGTCCCTTGATAGAGTCGATCCTTTATATGAACATTAAGTATACGTTGCCTATACGAAACTGTGGTGTGGATTTAGTCATAGTAATGTATCTAATCCTATTGGTTCAATCTGTATCTAACCTGTATTTGCATAACGTAGTTGAAACGTACCTCGTTGAATACAGAATTTGACCTATACTCTTAGTTTAAGTATTAGAAGCAAACATGGCATAAACTAACAGTAGTAAAATATTTTTCAGAAATTTTTCTACTAGCGCTGAGACACTTTTGTAGGTTTAGTGATCAGCAATTTTCATTTTCAACTGTCACTCTCATAGTGGTCTTCCATAACGAACGTATGCAGTTAGCGTCCTGCTATATCAATATTGTCAGTAACATCTGGAAAACCTGTTCTAGTAGCGCCACTGTCTTCCTGAACGTGAAATTCAAGGTCATGGTCATACTTAGATAAAAGAAATGCAGACATAAAAAAAGTCACAGATAAGACTGCTAGTTATAGTCTTAATAATGAGTAGTGAGTTATAGATTTATAAAGTTTTTTTTTGAGATTGAATCCATTCAACTAAAGTATTATTAACAGAGGATAAATAGATGACACATGAAGTAATGGGTTATAGACATACTGGAATTATTACGAAAGACCTTAAAAAATCAATACAATTTTATAGGGATATCCTTGGTCTAGAACTCATTCAGGAAATGACAGATTCTAGCGAATACATTAATAAAATAACTAATCTTAAAAATGGAATAGCAAAATTTGCAAAATTAAAAATGAATGATGGAAGTGTTCTTGAATTACTTTGTTACCCCTCTCATCCATCTTCTCCTCATTACTTAAGTATTATAAATGTAGGTATTTGTCATATTGCAATAAGAGTAAAGTCTTCAGTTGATACATATGATCATTTAATAAAAAATAAAATTACTACACTGAGTGAACCCACCCTGTCTTCAGAGGGAATTGCTAAAGTATTTTTCTGTCTAGACCCTGATGAAGTACGGGTGGAAATAGTAGAGATGCTTGATTAAGCATTCATATTTCTTGGAGTTTTAGAGTCATGAGTTACTGATATTTCTATTAATTTGAAACGTAGATCACGTACTCGTGCAGTAGTAGAACTTGAGCAACTTGGACTTGATTTATTTTTGTTTTTTGTAGGCATCCTGTATCAAATTTTCAGCAAGTTTATCGGGTGTAACTTTGGGTGTGTTCTGGATAGCAATTTTCTTTGCAATATCCATTGCTTTAGGCGAGATGTTGAGTTGTGGCATATTGATTGAAATTGAGATGTTGTACTTATTCTTTCAATCCAGAATTGATGAACATTCTTGTTAACTTACTGACTGGAACACCAGTTACGTTGCTCAGAGAATAAAGTTTCATTCTTGTATCATCAGCCGCAGGAAATGAGGTGGTTAATGTCACTTGTTTAGTTCGCATGGTTTTCGTTGCATAGGTCTTCGTAATAATCATTCAACTCATGTAGAACAATGGCATTGCCAGTATTCGGTATAGTCCACATATCTATTACTTTTATCTCCTTACAAATATATTTTATAAGTTGCTTTTTATTAGTAACTTATTGCACATGATATGTTTTAGGACGACGAGGAAGATATCTTAAAAGTTGTGGTAATTCAAAATCTAATAGCAGGTTCAACTGTTCTATTGAGTAATAATGATAAGGTAGTGCCTCCATAATAAGATTTATATGAGGTGTACTTAATTTCCCATATTCAAGAGTCCATTCCATAAAATTGATATTTATCAAGTTTGCCAAATAAAATTCTTTATCCCAAGTTTCAGTAGGGAAAAATTGAATTTTATTATTTTCGATAGGAGATAACCTACCCTGCATAAAACCTATCTTATTATTCACAATTAATCCTCATCATTATATTTGAAGTTGATTTATGTTCTTCTAATTTTGAATTATATTTTCTATTTAACTTATTTAATTCATGAGATAACCAAAAATTAATATCTAAATTATTACCCTTTAATTCAATTTCACTTAAACCAATATTGCAATCTGGCTGAGGAGAATTATTTAAGATCCAATTTATATGGTTAAGCAAGTTATAGTCTTGAGTAAATTTTAGATCTATGTTTTTTTCATTAAATCCTGCTTTTATCGCGACTGATTTAAGAGAAGCTTCTGAAAAATAATGAATATGAGCATTATGGTAAAAGAAACTTTTATATTTTTCAATATCCCAAACTGATAGTAAAGGATCTTTAATGTTAGGAACTTCAATAAATATTTTTGATCCTTTTTTAGCAACATTTTTTAAATCTATCAAGAAATTAATTGGATCCTCTACATGTTCCATTACTTGAAATGCACAAATAATATCATATTTATTATTTACAAATTTTGAATTAGATAACAAATTATTATCGCAATCTATTTTGTGAAAAGTCTTTAAAAACTCAAAACAATCATCATCTATTTCAATAGCATTTATAAAGTCTACGTGTTCTTTAATATGATATAAAAATTGCCCGGCAGATGCTCCTACTTCTAAAAAAGAGAAATTTTTTTTTAAAAAAGGTAAAATATAATCTAATCTCGAAGTCTGAAATTTTTTATAAATATTAAATATTTCTCTGGAAGAAGTTGAAGTTTTAGAAGCTTTATGAGAATATTCCTGTCTATATTTTTTTTTATAATAATTATTTAAATCCAAATTATCTTCTTTGGCTAAATATCCATGTGAGCAATTTCGACAGAATAAAACTGTTCCTTTCCCTCTCCTAAGTTTATTAGTGAGAACTTTATTTTCTGATTTCCCGCACAAAGGACAATATATTTTATTGTTAATTAACTTTTTAATTTTTTTATCCATATTTATAAATTCTCCACTAACTCTAAAATAATTCCTTCTGGACCATTAACATAAACAACTTTAACGTTGCCATCAGGGGATATTTGAGGATTAACATTATTGATATATCCAAAATTATTAAATATTCTTAGAAAATATTCTATTGAATCTACATTTAATGCTAAATGAGTAATTCCAGTTGAGTTAGAAGAACCGTTCCAACTTTTTTCCCCAGGGTGAGATAAGAATTTCAAAAGTTCTATAATGTTTCCATTTTTATCAATTAATTTATAAGTCTCCAACTTAACTTTATTTAAGCCTGTAATTTTATCGATATAGTTTCCTGATTCATCCATTTTTTTTAGTATGTTGAATCCCATTATTTTGGTCCAAAAATTAAGGCTCTTTTCAATATCCTGTAAAACAATACCAGTATGTCTTATTGAGGATTTCAATTTTTCAATATCTCCTCAAACACCTCATCAATAACCCCAACACCTTCATTTAAAGCCTCGAGAGATATTGTTAGGGGTGGTCCAATTTTAATCGATTCTCTTCCTGTATGGACAACCAATAATCCCTTTTGATAACAACTTTGAGAAATAATACTTGCAAATTCTCCATCTGAAAAGCTTTTATTTGTAGACCTTACAATAATAGAAGCTATTAACCCCTTGCCAAAAATATAAGTTATATTTTTTGGATACTTTTTCCTTAATTGATTAAGTAAATTGTGAAGATATTTCCCTTTTTCCTCTGAAGCTTTTACCAAATTTTTGCTAGATAATTCATTCAAAACAGCTAATCCCGCAGAACACACTAATGGGTTAGCAGAATGAGTACTGCTCATATTACCAACTTCAGGCAAATCCAATAACTCTTTTCTACCCAATACTCCCGACAAAGGAACTCCTCCGCCCATACCTTTGCCACAAGCAATTAAATCAGGCTTAACTCCATAATGCTCAAATCCAAAATTCTTACCTGTCCTACCAAATCCAGACTGCATTTCATCAAAAGCTAAAAGTATATTATTACTTTCGCAAATTTCTTTAATCGATTGAACAAACTCGTAGGGGTAAAAAATTGCTCCCCAACCTTGAAAAGTCTCCAACATAAAACCACATATATCTTTTTCTAGAGAAATTCCTTTAGAAACTAAATTATCTATTTCTTTTAATAAAAAATCTTTTGGAGACAAATCTTTTAAAGCCCAAGGATAAGGAAAAGGTAAGTGATGTATATCTTTATCATCAAAACCTATCCATTTTTTTTGAGATTTATTACCGCTCATTAATTGAGCCCCAAGAGTCCTACCATGCCAATTACCTTCAAAACAAATTATACCTCTTCTTCTTTTTTTTATCTTTTCTGCATTCATTCGCATTAATTTCAAAACACCTTCTGTAGCTTCAGTTCCAGCAGAAAGAAGAAAAGCCTTATTTAATGGATCACCTGCGAATTCTATAAGTCTCTCTAAATATTCGGCTCTCATCTGATTTGGATAAGCATAACAACTATATAAAGTTTGAGAAGTGACTTTTTCGATAGCTGCAGATACTTCCTTATTTGAGTGACCTACATTTGTTACAAAAATAGTTGATGTAAAATCAATAAAACAATTATCTGCAATATCAAAGATATTAAAGTCATTGGCTTTAGCCCAAATAATTGGTATCTGTCCGTGCATTGATCTGGATTCAACTTTCTCTAGTCTAGAAATAATACTTTCAGTCCCTTCTGCAGGAATTGAAGTATGAATGTGTCTAAATTTAGTTTTAACATAAGAAACTTTTATAGGTTTTCTTGAAAATTTATATTCTGACATTTTTATTTTGTGATTAGTTCTATAATTTCTGGTCTTAATAGAAGTTGAGCTTCTAGTAAATTGAAATCGTTTATGTTATCAACCTCAATAGAAAAATCAGTGATGAAACCGTAACTTCTATCTCCATGTAGTTTACTATATTTTTTTATATAGGAAGTAGAGAGTACATCAACATAGCCGTTTGCGCTGTATGTATCAGGGAATTTTTGTCTTGCCTCATTTTGTTTTTCAATATTATAGTCGCAATCGCAAATTGTTTTTAGAAAGGAATCACTATCTAACTCAAAAGTCTTATAAGAAGACTCTGACAATTTATGAATGGATCTAAGAGAAGATATGTTTTTACTTTTTTTGAAAGACGTTATTGCCTGATCTAATACTTTTGGATCTCTAAAAGGTGTAGTTGGTCTTATATGAACAATAATTTCTGGTAGAAATTTATCAAATTCCATAAAATCTAATGCATGCTTAATAAATTCAAAATCAGTTGAGAAATCATTCGATATTGATTCAGGTCTTAGAAAAGGTACTTCTGCTCCCAATTGAGTTGATAATTTGGCATACTCCTTTGAATCAGTTGAGACAATAACTCTATCAATTAAATCACTTTTAAGACAGGCAGCTATTGACCATTGAATCAATGGGTAGCCTCCTAGAGATTTAATATTTTTATTTTTTAATCCTTTTGAACCTGATCTTGCAGGAATTAAAGCTACTATCATCTTTATAATAAATTTCTCTTAAAATTAACTTATAACATAATACATAATTGAATTGAAATCTAATTATCATTTTTTTATTTGATCCAAAAAAAATTTCAAGAACTTTTAAAGTAAAAAAAATACTTTTAAAAAAGTTAATTTTATTCTTTTATTCCAGAATTAAGGATTCCTTTTCTAAAAGAAGTAATATATGTTTCAGGACTATAATTCCATGAATCTCTATAAGTATTTATCAATCTTTTTTGAAAATCTTTATCACATATATTCATGCATAATTTATACGATAACTGCTATAGCTTATTATTTTTCTCAAGGATAATTTTTTTAAGTATTATGTTTATTTTTTTTATCAAATTATCCATCTTAATAAGATAATTCAAATTTAAATATATAGTATTTAATTAGTCAAAAAATAAAAAACGTTATTAAGTCATAACTAATAATTAGTCCTGAATGTTTTTTTATTGTAAAGTTTAAATATTATTAATAAATTGGAAATAAGTATTTATTAATATGGAAATTGTTTAAACGAATTCATTAATAGCTTAAATATTATGATAGAAAATAAAAGAAAAATTTTAATCATTGAACCTCATAGTGATGATAGTGCAATTGCTGCAGGAGGATATTTAAACAACTGTAAAGAAAAAGAATATGAATTATATTTTGTTTTAGTATCTGCATCTTCTTTAAGACTTCATCATGGAGATGTTTCAAGAGAGGAAAGGATAAAAGAATACAATTCCTATGTTGACTCTTTAAATGGAACTTTCATAAGGCCGACATCAAGTGATAAAGATTTTAAATTACCTTTAGATAAAGAATCAAAATTAGATACGGTTTCAAAAGCTAATTTAGTAAGTGCAATTGAAAAGTCAATATTAGATGTACTGCCAGATGAAATATTAGTAATGGGACCATCTTTTCATCATGATCATACTATTGTTTATGAGGCAGTTAGGGCAGCAACTAGACCAACATTTAAATTTTGTCCTAAAAGTATTCTTATTATGGAAAATCCAACATATGTTCATAGCTGGGAGGGGTTATCTACTCCAAACTCATATTTCCAATTAAGTAAAGAAGATTTAGAAAACAAACTCAAAAGATTTGAAAGTTGTTTTCCTTCTCAAATTAGAAAAGAAGGCAATTACCTTTCAAAATCTGGAATAACTAAATGGGCTGAATATAGAGGCTTTGAAGCAAGATGCGATTATGCAGAGGCTTTTTATTCTATATTCAAAATCATTTAGAAAGGAATAATTAATGATTAAATTTAGGAATAAGATTAATATTATTTTTGGCGACATTGTCTATCAACTTTTTTATAGATTGAAAATTAAAAAGAAACCCTTAATAATATGGGGAAGATCTCCATATTTAGAGTTTGGACCTGGAATAAGAACTAGAAGATTAAAAAATCATATTGAAAAAGAATCTATTAATAAAATTTGTATTTATATGCAATCTCATTGGCCCTGGTATGACATTTTAATTTACACTTTTTTTGCAAAAGTTTTAAATATAAAAATAATATTCAACCAAAATGGAGTGTTTTCGAAAAAATATATTAAAAATTATAAATTTCATAATTTAATATTACTTTTTGGAATATTAAATTCAGATCATATCATTTATCAGAGTTGGTATTGTTATGAATCAATTCTTAAAATTGCACCTAATTATATAAAAAATTTAATAAAGTCAAAAAAATATAATAGATTTATAAATCCAACAATAAATTTTTCAAGTAATAGTTACACTTCAGATACAAAGAAACACAAAATACTTATAAGAAATGCCTTTAATAAAAGTAATACCTATTACAGTAACTATATTTATGAACTTTCCCAAAAATTAAATAATGAAAATATTATTAAAGAAATAAATATTGTTGGTAATATTCAGGAAAATATTAATCAAAATAAAATCAAAACCCTTTTAAATTTTAAGAAGATAAATCTATATTGCAAATTAGATAATAAAAAGCTTCTAGAATTAATAAAACAGAATACTATTGTCATACATCTAAATTATGGAGATTCTTGCCCTAATTTCATTTCAGAGGTTATTAGCTTTGGACTGCCTTGTATCCTTAACCCTGTAGGGGGAGGGAAAGAAATAGCATTAAAAGCATGCATTTGTCCCTCTAATAATATTTGTTTAGATGGCAATTATATGCCGGATTTTGAAAGAGTTTTAAAAAGTATAAAAGAATTAATTAAAAACTATTCTGAACATAAAAAATTTGCAATTAAGAGGGCAGAAAAACTAAATATTAAAAACTACAGTAAATCACATTTACATATAATTAACAAAATTGAATAAAACATTTTTGAACATTAACTCTTAAAAGTTTTATTTTAATTATTAGGGTTTATTAATTATTTATTTTAAAATTTATTTGTTTCCATTTAATAAATTTTCCGTAAATTAATTATATCAAAAATTTACTATGGTCTTATTACATTTTCTCTTTTACCTAATATACCTTTCAAGTCGAAAATAAAACCTTTGCTACTCAATATTGAATTAAATTTTTCATATGGAGTTTGTTTAAATAATTCATGTGGAACAGCTAAAAATACAACATCGTAATATTCATCTTTTGGGAAATCTTGGATAACATAGTTTTTGATGGATTTATTCAATCCAACCATATCGGCTATGGGATCATATATATTCAACTTAAAACCATAATCTTCCGAAAATTTTATAAAGTCTATAACTTTACTATTGCGAATATCTGGACAATCCTCTTTAAAACTTATTCCAAAAATAACCATAGTAGGATTTTGAGAATTTATTTCAAATTTATCCAAATTTTTAACTATTTTTTTAAATAAAAATTCAGTCATCTTTTCATTTACTTCCCTTCCTGACAAAACTATTTCAGGTTTATACCCACTTTGCTCAGATTTCCAAGTCAAATAATATGGATCAACACCTATACAATGGCCTCCAACCATACCCGGTCTAAAATTTAAAAAATTCCATTTTGAAGATGCTGCATCCAATACATCCAAAGTATCAATATTCAACTGATTAAATATATATGAAAATTCATTAACTAATGCAATATTTAAATCTCGCTGTGTATTTTCAATTACCTTTGCTGCTTCTGCAACTTTAATACTACTTGCTAAAAAAGTACCTGCATCGATAATAGAGCCATAAAAACTATTTACCCATTTTGCACATTTTTCATTACTCCCGCTTGTTACTTTGACTATATCTTTTAATCTTTTTGATTTATCACCTGGATTAACCCTTTCAGGGCTATATGCACAAAAAAATTCTTTATTAAATTCTAAGCCTGAACTATCTTGAATAATAGGCATGAATATATCTTCTGTTGCTCCAGGGAAAACTGTACTTTCAAAAATAACAATAGGGCAAACATCAGATTGCCGTGACTTTAAAATTTCGCCAACAATAACAGAGGCTTCTTTAGTAAATTTCAGATCTGGATCTTTATTATTATTTATAGGAGTTGGGACAGTAATAATATATACGTCAGCCTTTTTAAGTAATTCTTTATTAGTAGTTAAAGTAAGATTTTCTAAATTTTGTAATTGTTTTTGACAAGTTTCGCCTGTCCTATCAAATTTATTTATAAGTTCTTTTATTCTTGATTGATTAATATCAAATCCTATTACTTTTCTATTTAATTTGAAGTCAGAAAGGTAACATTTTTTTCTTGTGGCAAATTCTAAGGCTAAAGGTAAACCAACATAACCCAATCCGATAACAGCAATTGTGCAGTTGTATAAATTTGGAAATTTCATAAATGCTCTTAAATCAGTTATTTTTTATAGAATTCTTTATA
>MDSV01247919.1_pt1 | contig 11219 bp, 14 predicted proteins | sample 810851 | NCBI WGS metagenome assembly MDSV01 (sample SAMN05326640, study PRJNA326480) | marine metagenome | isolation source: seawater | place: Atlantic Ocean: North East | collected 2012 | reverse complement strand
TTTTTTATAATCAATATAGTATCAAATGCCAGAATTACCAGAAGTAGAAATAGTAAGACAATCTTTAGATAAAAAAATTCGACAAAAAAAGGTCAAAAAAGTAATTATAAGAAATAATAATTTAAGAATAAAACTCCCAAAAAATTTTAAAAGAAAACTAGAAAACAAAAAGGTAAGTAAAGTCTCTAGATTTTCTAAATATTTAATCATCAATTTACAAAAAGATGAATTTTGCATCATACACTTAGGAATGTCAGGTACTATTCATTTAGTAGAAGATAATCTCAAAACCAATTTAACAAACCTAAGTTTTTATAATTCCCCTATGTTACCAAAAAAGCATAATCACATAGAAATTATTTTTGATAAGTTCAAAATTATTTATAATGATCCAAGAAGATTTGGTTTTTTTCAGATTATTAAAAGTACTAGTAATCTAAAAAAAAGATTCTCTCATTTAGGTCCAGAGCCGTTTGATAAAAAATTTAATTTAAGTTTTTTTAAAAAATTTTCAAAGAAAAAAAACAGAAAAATTAAAGATCTTTTAATTGACCAAAAATTTGTTTCAGGAATTGGAAATATATATGCTAGTGAAATATTATTTCTCAGTAAAATTAATCCATTTAAAAAAATAAAATTATTAAAAAAAGACGAATGTAGTCAAATTATTTTAAGTTCTAAAATAGTGCTTAAAGAAGCAATCAAAAAAGGAGGTTCAAGTATTAGAAATTTTCAAAATACTGATGGTAGCAAAGGTGGTTTTCAGGACAGTTTTAAAGTTTATCACCGAGAAGGTCTCAACTGTAAAAGAATAAGGTGCAACGGTATGATAATAAAAAAAGTAATCTCAAATAGGTCAACTTTCTTTTGTAATACTTGTCAAAAATAAGCAATTTTTTGATTGACCGATATAAATTCTCAAGTTATACCCCTGCGCACATGGCAAACACTAAATCAGCTATTAAGAGAATTAGAAGAATTTCTAAGCAAACTACTGTCAATAAAGCTAGAAAAAGTAGATATAGAAATGCTCTTAAAAAAATGAACCTCTTAGTTGAGAGTAAAAAGAAAGATGAAGCCTTGAAGTTCTTGCCTAAATTGAATTCAGAATTGATGAAAATCGCAAAAACTGGCATTATCAAAAAACAAAATGCTTCAAGGAATGTTTCAAGAATAACAAAAAAAATAGCATCATTATAATTATTTATACCTATAGTTGATTCAACTTAAGGCATACGCATTATGTATGATGTGTGAAATTCTATTTACAATATTTAGATTTAGTAAAAATATTTTATTACTTTATTTAAAAAGAAATTTTTATAAATAGGAATACATAAAAAAAAATATTGTCAAAGAATTTTTTTTTTTTATAATTTTTACACAATCATAGATTACATTTTTTTTTGAATATAAAAAATTATTTCTTGCAAATAATTTCATATGGTTCTAACTGAACATCTTCCTGAAATTTATGAGCAATAGCAATATAAATAAAAACATAGACAGTTTAAAAATTGAAAATCTGAATTGGCAAGCAATTCAAATACAAATGAAAGATAAACTGGGTCTTGAAATATATGAGAGTTGGTTAAAAAAAATTAATTTTGTTGAAGAATTTAATAATTATATTCTACTAACAGTTCCGACTAGGTTTATAAGAGATTGGATAACGTCAAGATATTTAGATCAAATTTTACAAATAGTTAAAAATTATAGAAAAGATATCATTCGAATTGAATTCAAAATAGCTGATCAAAAAATAATCAAAGAAGATGAAAAAAAAGAAGTTATTCAAAATTTTGAAAATAAAGAGAATATATCTTTTATAAAAGATTCTTATCTTCAGTATAATCGAATTGATCCTAACAAAAGATTTGATAATTTTTTAACAGGGTCTAGTAACAATCTTGCTTATGAAGCTTCTGTAAAAGTATCAGAAGATATTTCTCATTATAATCCTTTATATATTTATGGGGGTGTTGGTATGGGTAAAACGCATTTATTAAACGCTATTGGTTTGGAGCTTAAGAAAAATAATAAAGTTATGTTTATTTCAGCAGAGCGATTTATGTATCAATTTGTAAAATCAATTAAATCGAATGATATGGTTAAATTTAAAGAATACTTTAGAAATACAGATATCTTATTAATTGATGACATCCAGTTTATGAATGGAAAAGAAGCAATGCAGGAAGAATTTTTTCACACGTTTAATGCTCTTCTTGACAAAGGATCTCAAATTATAGTCTCAGCTGACAGAGCTCCAAATAAATTATCTAGGATTCAAGAGAGAATTAAATCTCGATTTTCTGGTGGTCTTGTGGTTGATATTCAAAAACCTGATTATGAGTTAAGAAAAAAAATTGTTGAAAAAAAAACGGAAGAACTAAGCAAGTTATATTCAGACCAAATTAAAATTTCTAAAGAGATTCAGCATTACATAAGTAAAGAAATTACAGCTAGTATTAGAGAGTTGGTTGGAGCGATAAATAGGATGGTTTCTTTCTCAAGGATATATAATAAGTGTCCAAATTTAGCAGAAACAAAAGTTGTATTAAAAGATCTTTTAAATTTTTCAGAAAATAAAGTTACAATTGACTTAATACAAACGCTAGTATGTAAATTTTTTAAGATTAGCAAAAATGAGATGCTGTCTTCCAGAAGATCAAGATATTTAGTTAGACCAAGGCAAACGGCTATATACTTAACTAAAATTTTAACATCAAAATCACTTCCTGAAATTGGCCGTGAATTTTCAAATAGAGATCATACTACAATTATTCATTCGGTTAAAACGATAGAGAAGCTTAAAGAAAATGATCAAGAAATGATCGATAATATTAATAAATTAAAAAACCAGATACTGTATAATAATAAAGATAATGAAATTTAACGTTAATCAACAAGACCTTCAACAAGCATTAAGTTATTGTCAAGGTGTTATAGAAAAAAGGAGTACTCTCCCAATTCTTTCCAATGTTCTCTTAGATGTAAAAAATTCGCATTTAACAATTACAGCAACAGACTTAGATTTAATATTTTTACATAAAATAAAAAATGTTGAGATTATAGAAGAAGGAAAAACTACAACTACCTCATCAATTATGTATGATATAGTAAGGAAGTTTTCTTCTGGGAAAAAAATAAATTTATCTTTATCTGAAACAAGTAAGCTTCAACTAGAATCTGAAAAATCAGTTTTTAATCTTAATTGTATTAGCTCCTCAGAATTTCCTTTAACAGACGAAAATTTTAATGATAATGAATTTTCTATTAATTCTAAAAGTTTATTAAAACTTCTTAACAAATGTAAGTTTTCAGTCTCTAATGATGAAACAAGACATTATTTGAGTGGAATTTATTTTCATCAGACTGAAGTTGAAGACAAAAACTATCTAACAGCAGTTGCAACTGACAGTCATAGAATGTCGATTTCAAAAATAAGACTTGATCAAAAGATAAGTTTTGATCCAGTCATTTTACCAAAAAAAACAATTTTTCAACTTGTTTCACTTTTAGATAATTATGATGGTAATGTAAAAATATCAAATATTAAATCAAAAATAAAATTTGAATTAAATGATAGTATTTTAGTTTCAAAACTAATTGACGGTAAGTTTCCAAACTATATTCAAGTTATTCCTAAAAACAATCAAAAAAAACTTGAATTAGATCTTAAAGTTTTTTTAGGCTCTGTTGATCGTGTTGCATCAGTATCGCTAGATAAAAAAGATGGTGTTAAATTTAGTTTAAAAAAAGATGCCTTAGACCTTTCCGTAAATAATACAAATAGTGGAGATGGAAATGAAACTTTAATTGTGAAATTTGATCATGATTTAGAAATAAGTTTTAACTCTAGATATTTAATTGACGTAGCTTCGCAATTTGATGGGGAAAAAATAGAAATTTTTTTTAATGACACTGGATCTCCTGCTTTAATAAAAGACCCGGGTGATTTTGATAGCATTTATGTTGTAATGCCTATGAAAGGCTAATTAATTCTGTCTAGTTCATTGTAAATTTTCATTTTTAAACTATCTACAAATTCATTTTTATCCATACCATAATCAATAGATGGTAATATAGAGACTGTAATTTGTTTGTTAGATATTTTAGAGCCTTCTTTTGGCCAAACGTAACCAGAATTAATGGCAACAGGCTGACAAGAAATTTTAATTTCTTCATATATTCTTGCAACACCTTTTTTAAAAGGTGGTCTTTCTTCAGGCTTCACTCTTGTACCTTGAGGAAAGATAATTATGGGCCTTTTAGAGTTGTTAACAGTTTTTCTTATTTCATCAAAAAAACCAAGATTATCTTTTGAAACTTTGTTTCTTTTTATTGAAATAGAGCCAATTTTTTTTAAATACCAACCGAAAATAGGAATAAAGATAAGTTCTTTTTTTAAAATAAAAATCGGAAAATTAAAAATTGTTTGAAGGTAAAAAGTTTCAAACATCGATTGATGTGAAGATGCAATAAAAAATTTTTTATCATTAATGATATTTTCTCTTCCTAAAACTTTAATTTCTACTGATAAAATCGTACGTAGACAAAATTGTGTCCAGTAACCCATTAATCTACCTCCAATTAAAATAATTTTTTTTGGTAAAAATAAAGCTGGTAAGAATAATATTGATATAAAAATTATACCCAAAAAAAAGATTAAAGAAAATAATTGGTTTTTTAACATTATCTCAAATGTTATATCAGCTCAGATATTTTTTGTCTTTTTTTCAATATCTGAATTTTTGATCCTCTAATTAATATTTCAATCGGCCTTGGTCTTACATTATAATTAGAGGCTAAAGAAGTTCCATATGCCCCTACATCACATATAACTAAAAAATCTTTTTCATTTAACTTTTGAAATTTTTTAACATTTGCAAATGTATCTGTACTTTCACATATTGGACCAACAAATTCATAATTCTTTTTTGATCTACCTTTTGTTTTTTGGTATGGTTTAATTTTATGATGAGCGCCATACAGTGCAGGTCTCATTAAATCATTCATTCCAGCATCTAAAATAACAAAATCTTTTTTATATCCTTCTTTAATGTAAATAACTTTTGTTATCAAAATTGCTGTATTTGCAACAATAGACCTCCCTGGTTCAAAAATAATTTTACATTTATTAATTTTTAAAATTTTTTGAATACTTTCTGAATATTTTTTCAAATCTAATTTTGAATTATTATGATTGTAATCAATGCCCATTCCTCCACCTAAATCTATATATTCAAATTTATAATTTGATTTCTTTATTGTTTTTTCAATAACATTAAGCATATTTTCATATGGTTTAAGACGAAGAATTTGACTACCAATATGTACGCTTAAACATTTTAAATTTAGATATTTTGATTTTTTTAAGTAGCTTACAAGCTGCAAGAATATTTTTTGATCCACACCAAATTTATTTGCTTTTTTTCCAGTTGAAATTTGACTTAAGGTTTGAGCATCAGTATTTGGATTCAACCTTATGCCTATGTTAACGATTTTTCTTTTTGTTTTTGCTATTTTTTCTATTTCTAAAATTTCGCTTTTGGACTCTGTATTAATTAATAATATATTTTTACGAATTGCATATTCGATCTCAGCACTAGTTTTACCAACACCTGAAAAAACTATTTTATTAGGCTTAATACCAGCTTTAAGAGCCTTCATTAACTCACCTATAGACACTACATCTGCACCAAGGTCATTTTTTTTTATCTCTTTTAAAATTCCTAGGTTTGAATTTGCTTTTACAGCGTAGCAAATTAAAGGATTAATTTTTTTGAAATGATTTTTAAAATTAGTAATGTTATTTTTAATTTTCTTTAAAGAATAACAATAAATTGGTGTTTTAAACTTTCTTGCCAAGAAGCTTATATCTAATCCATCAATTAACAGTTTATTTTTTTTATAAATCATAAAAGTTTATTTATAGAAGTTTTAGTAATTTCTAGATTTTGATTTTTCCCTTTGTAAACAGGATCACCTTTTTTACCACATGAGACAAGCAAAATATAAATAAACAGAGATATAAAAATTTTTTTTATCATTTATTTTTTTTGTATTTCATTATCATTCTTTTAATGTTTTCAAAAGATGTTCCTCCATAAGATTTTTTTGAATTTATTGAATTTTTTAAATCAAAAACTTTTAAAACTTCATTAGTGAGTTTTGGTTCAATCTTTTTGAGCTCCTCAATTTTAAGTTCTCTTAATTTCTTTTTTTTCTTTTCAGCTAAATTTACAATTTCAGCTGTTTTTTGGTAAGCTTTTCTGAAAGACATCGAGTGATTCTTGACTAAATAATCTGCTAAATCTGTAGCAGTGATAAAACCAGAGTCAGCTAATTCATACATCTTTTTTTTGTTAGGTGAGATATTTTTTAGAATTTCATCAAAAATTTTTAAACAGATAATTAATGTGTCATAAGATTTAAAAACTATCTCTTTATCATCCTGCATATCTTTAAAATAAGATAATGGCAGCCCTTTTAGTATTGTTAACATAGAAAATAAATTACCAAACATTGATCCAGTTTTTCCCCTTAAATATTCTAACAAATCAGGATTTTTTTTTTGAGGCATTATAGATGAACCGGTAACAACTTTATCTGAAAGATGAATTAGATTAAATCCATCTGAATTCCAAATAATTAATTCTTCTGCAATTCTGGAGATATGGATTGAACAAACTGAAATACTAAAAAGAAAATCTAATACAAAATCTCTATCTGAAACAGTGTCTATTGAATTATTAGTTGGATGACTGAAGCCAAGTTTTTTTGCAGTATAATTTCTATCAATATTAAATGATGTACCTGTGAGTGCAGCCACACCAAGTGGGCTTTCATTTAAATTTTCTAAATTATTGATAAATCTTCTTTTATCTCTTGAAAACATTTCCACATATGCCATTATGTAATGAGCAAACGAGGTTGGTTGAGCATTCTTTAAATGGGTAAACCCAGGCATAATTGTCTCAATATTTTTTTCAGCAATTTTCAGAGAAGATTTTATAACCTTATCCAAATTAGCATTGATTTCTTTAGTTGCTTTTTTAATCCAAATCTTAAAATCAGTTATTACCTGGTCATTTCTTGATCTAGCAGTATGAATATATCCAGCTTCCTCACCAATAATATGGAAAAGTTTTTTTTCAATATTCATATGAATATCTTCGTATTTTTTATCAAAATCAAAGTTGTTTTTAGATATTTCTTTTTCTATTTTCTGTAGTCCATAAATTATCTTATTTTTAATTTTAAACGATATAATTTTTTGTTTGAACAACATTTCAACATGGACAATTGAACCTACTATATCCTGTTTGTACAATCTTTTATCAATATCTATAGATCCACCAACTTTTTGAAAAAGGGCAGATGTTTTTTTTTTAATTCTGTTATTCCATACTGCTTTGTTGTTTTTATTTTTAGCCATGATAATTACTTATACATATTAAATATGAGATTTTTAATAATATTTATTTTTTTTATTTCCAGTGTGTTAGCAAGCGAAGCACCAAATATTAAAAATATAGTCGTTAATAAGGAATTGAAAACGTATGATAATATTACTTTTCTGGACTCGAATGAAAAAATAATAAAATTAAGTGATTATAGGGGCAAATTAATATTACTTAATTTTTGGGCTACCTGGTGTGTACCATGCAAGGAGGAAATGCCATCTCTAGATAGTTTAAAAAATAATCCTAATTTAGACAATTTAGAAATATTCCCAATAAATGTTGGCAAAGATAGTTTAGAAAAGTCAAATGAGTTTTTTGAAGACTTGAATATTAAAAATTTGAACATTTATTTTGATAATAATATTACACTTGCAAAAGATTTTATATTAAGAGGAATACCCACAACAATTTTGATTAATAAAGAAGGTAAAGAATTTGCTAGAGTGATTGGATCAATTGATTTTAGTGATGAAGAATTTTTTAGGTGGATTAAAAGCTATAATTAGTTTTTAAAAAAATAAGCAAAAACTATTAAAATTACAATTGCAAAAAACTGCAAAAGTACTCTCATCTGCATCAACTTATTTGAATATTTTTTGCTCGTATTTCCTCCTTTAAATAAAGTTCCAATACCTAGTATCAATACAATTCCTACGGCAATTAGAAGCATTATGGATAAAATTTTAACAAATATTCCTGTAAACATATTTATATTGTAGATTGTTTTTAAAAATAAAAAACAATTAAATTTACTATGACATTTTGTCTTGATAGCACAATTATAGAGCCAGAAAAAAACAAAGATATTAAGAACATAGTTGTTTTATTCCATGGATATGGTGGAGATGGAAATGATATAAGTATGCTCGCACTAAATTGGAAAAGATATATGTCCAATACTATTTTTATTTGTCCAAATGGGCATGAACCGTGTTCAATTAATCCTGGGGGTTATCAATGGTTTGATCTTACAAAAGATGATCCGGATTATATACTTAAGGAGTCTTTAAAAGCAGAAGAAAAAATTAAAGAATTTTTAGATGAAATCAAAAAAGAGTATAATTTGGATAATGATAAAATTACTTTGTCAGGTTTTAGCCAAGGCTGTATGATATCAATAAATATTGGTTTAACATCGGAAAAACCGTTTAATAGTATCGTAGGTTTTTCTGGAAAGATTATTGAACCAAATAATTTGAAAAGTAGAAGAAAAAACTCTACAAGCATTTTATTAATTCATGGTGATCAAGATGATATTGTACCACCAACATATTTACTAGAAGCAAAAGATTTTCTTTTAAGAGAAAATATAAATGTCGATACGCATTTGATAAAAAAATGTGGTCATCATATCCCTATTGAAGCATCAAGCATAGCTCTAAATTATATTTTAAAAAAAATTTAATGCATTGGTAATGTTGATATCATTATTTAATTAATATAAGATTTATTATATGAATGAATTTGTTGAACAAAATGTTTCTTTAGAAAAGTGTCCAGCACTTGTTCTTAACGCTGATTATAGACCTTTGAGCTATTATCCCCTTTCTCTTTGGTCTTGGCAGGATGCGGTTAAGTCAGTTTTTTTGGATAGAGTGATTATAGTTAGTAACTATGATAGACAAATTAGAAGCCCATCTTTTGAAATGAAGCTTCCAAGTGTAATTGCACTAAAAAGTTATATTGTGCCTCAATCTAAACCAAGTTTTACTAGATTTAATGTTTTTTTAAGGGATCGATTTTCGTGCCAATATTGTGGAAGTAGAGAAGAGTTAACATTTGATCATTTGTTACCTAGATCAAAAGGGGGGGAGACAAACTGGGATAATGTTGTTACAGCCTGTTCCGCATGTAATGTTCAAAAGGGAGGTAGATTATTGAGTTTTTCTGGAATGAAATTAAATCAATATCCTTATCAGCCATCAACAGAAGATCTTCATAAAAATGGTAAACATTTTCCTCCTAATTATTTACATAAAAGCTGGATGGACTATTTATATTGGGATGTTGAGTTAGAGTCTTAATAATTTTTTAGACTTTTTCAGAAATATTAATTGCTATTTTTGAGCCAGTTTTAATAATTTTATCCATAATAGAATAAAAACCTTTTTTTGTTGCTCCTTCTTCATAGGCAATATCTTTATGATCTAATTCATCATCTCTAAACTTAATAATTTTCTTTTTTAACTCTTTTTCTTCAGGACCTAATTGGTTAATCTGATTTAAATAATGTTTATCTATTACTTCTTCAACTGAAGCTGTGCACAGCATTGCAGCTTTTTTTCCTAAGAGAGTTGAACCAAATCCAAGTCCAACTCCTAATAAATCCCATAAAGGTAAAAATTTTGTTGGCTTTATATTTCTCTTTTTAATTTCATTCTCAAAAAACTGACAATGTTCCACTTCATGGACTTTCATTTCTTCAATTTTTTTTTTTAGATCTTCATCTTTTACCAAAGTATTTAAAGCAAGAAGCTGTCCTTCATATATTTTTACAGCACCACGCTCACCAGCATGATCCACCCGTATAAATTCTTCAACTTTATTTCTTTTTTTCATTATTAATTAAATAAATTTTTGCTGATATTAATAACATCACTATACTTATGAATATATTATAGGTTGTAAGTGATAAATCAAAAATTTTAAATGTCACATCTTTACAACTTATGTTGACCTCTTGTAGTGATTTTAAAATTTCATCTTTTGTTATTAAATCTACATTTTTAGACACACATACAGTTGATTCTTCTAAAAAACCTCGCTCAATCCCAAAATGGTAGACCGATATTAAGAATGAGAATGAAAAAACTAATAATAACAAAATGCTGTAAAAAGTCTGATCTTTTTTGAATTTATAATTTAAAATTAAAATAATTATTGTTAAGATATAAGGAATTCGCTCAATTATACACAGATTACAAGGCTGATAACCTAATAAATATTGAATACCATAAGCGATACTTAAAATAAAAATACTTAAAAATAATAAGATTTGTAAATAGTTTTTTTTATTAAAATTAATCATAAAATTTAATCAATAAATAAAAAATTATTATAAGGATTACAATTAAAATACCAATTATAGAAAACCATTTCTGACCATGCTGATTCATAAAATTAGTAAACATTTCACCAAATTTATGAGATAAATAAGAAACAATAAAAAATCTAAGACCTCTGGAAACTATACTAATCAAAATGAAAATAAAAAAATTAAAACCAATTAAGCCACTTGCTATAGTAAATGCCTTATAAGGCAAAGGGGTAAATCCAGCTAAAAATAATATTCCAAGCCAAGTATAAAAACCACCACCTTGATTAAGGGCATCTTTTAAATTTAGTATTTTTTTCTCATAGCTATAAAATTCAACAATATTGATTGCAAAATCAAAAAAAAATGCACCTATGATATAACCGAATATCCCTCCTAAAACTGAAAAAATTGTTGCAATTAAAAAAATTTTAAAAAAACCTTTTTTCTTTGCAATTACCATTGGTGCGATCATAACATCAGGGGGAATTGGGAAAAAAGAGCTTTCAAGGAAAGATACTATAGCTAGAAAATAATTTGAATTTTTATGAGCTGCTAATTTTATGCATTTATTATAAAATTGAGTAAACATTTTTTTTGGTTTTAATATAATTTTAGTTCTTATACTATTTAAATAATATTTTTTTAAATTAAGGGCGAATGGCGGAACTGGTAGACGCGCACGACTCAAAATCGTGTTTCGCAAGAAGTGAGAG
>MDSV01148730.1_pt1 | contig 11223 bp, 7 predicted proteins | sample 810851 | NCBI WGS metagenome assembly MDSV01 (sample SAMN05326640, study PRJNA326480) | marine metagenome | isolation source: seawater | place: Atlantic Ocean: North East | collected 2012 | reverse complement strand
GCATACTGCGTACTCAATTCATTATTTGAGTTGACCCCTGGGAGACTGACCAGCAGGTTTTCTACTCCAGCATTTGCACCTGAAATATTGCGAATGGTTTCTGGCGTCAAAGCTGTCATTCCTTTGACCACTCGCTCTCGATTGGCCTCAACAATTACCTCAGCAATTTGCTCTTCCGACTCCTTGATCACAGGGTTAAATTCATAGACTTCACCTGGCAATAGTTGCAGTTTTACAACACTATTTTCATAGCCAATATGTTGAAAGATAATTTGGATATTCTTGTTTGATTGCACTTGCAAAGAATAAAAGCCATTTTCATTGGAAGTTGTGCCACCCAGTTCAGAAACAACAGTTGCATTTTGAATCGGTTGTTGACGATCATCTGTAATAATGCCACGCACAGTTGCTTGTTGGGCAATCGAATTCCCATAGATGAAGATGCATAAAAGGACAATGAATGTATTTTTCACTTTCTAAAGAATTCCAATTGATGGGTCGATTCGTTTCCTACATTGTCAATAACGTTAATTTCAAGCGAATGTTTTGCACCTTCCAAAGTAAAGTACTCATCAAAGTTGAATCTGAGTTCTTTTTTCTTGGGTTCATACTCAAATAAAGCCCACTTTCCATCGATCGTTGCATGATACAAACTGATTCCTGTTTCCTTGTCATCTATAGTAAATCGCAAGGTTTTAAAATTGGATAGCCATCGCTGATCATATTGCTGCGCTGGCTTGATAGATGGTGGAATTGTATCTTGCGCAACAGAGTAGATTCCTGTTTTTTTGGTTTTTGCAATAAACTGATTGTCACGAATGGAGTTGCTCACAAAACTGATTTTCCCCTTTTTAGATTTGACACCCAAATAGTGTCCATCAATAGAGTCGGGGGCGTTGATTTTGACTTGAAAATCTCTTCGTAGCGCTACGTGATTTGCCTCGACTTTCAGTTCATTTTCCTCAAACCCAAGCTTAAATCGGCTGGTATCATACACCCCATTTTTTGGAATATATATTTCAGCACCATCATAAAGGAACAAGTAATCTCTGTTTGTTTCAATTTCTTTCCCCTCTGGGCGTTTCTTTTGTAGTACAGCAACCTCTTGCTCTTTCCCAACGATTGGCACTAGGAGGTAGCGATTGTTGTGATTGGCATCCTCAACTTTGATTTGATAGGCATAGTTCTTTTCCACCTCAACTTCTATATATCCGTCATCAACATGATCGAAAAACTCCAACTCATTTGAGGATGACCGAAAAAGTTTTTGCACACGCTGTCGTGTGCGACTATACCTTTCATAATCAATAAGTGTTGGGAGATATTCAGAGTCTGAAAAGCGAATTTTTGAAAACTGTAAGCCCTTGATTTGTATGCCATTCAATTTTGCAGAGATGCCATAAACACCATTTTTATTATATGTATTATCATGTCGATCATAGGTGATAATCCCCAACCCAATTGTACCAATGGCCTCAATTTTATCAGCAATATAGATGCTGTCATTTACCTTCCGAAATGGGATTTGAAGTTCTTGTTGTGATGCATTGATAATCGCATTTTCGCCAATTGGATAGGCGAATAAAGCTCTAATCACTGGTCTGACAGAGTCTTTTATATTGTAGTAGGAGAGGAGAGGGTTAATTGGTTTTTGGGTATTTGTTTCACGAAGTTCAAAATGAAGATGAGGGCCAAATGATCCTCCAGTATTTCCTGAAAAACCGATGATCTGATTTTTCGAAACTGGGAGTTCTTCTGGATTTAAAAAAAGCTCAACTTCAAAAGATTCAGCATTGTATTGTTTCTCTCTCACCTTCTCTACAACAGGCGAGGAGAATTTTTTTAAATGGGCATAAACAGACGTATTGCCATCGAAATGAGTGATGTAGATAGCCTTGCCATACCCATATGTTGAGACCTTAATACGTGACACATAGCCATCCGAAACCGCCTTGATTGGAAAACCTTCGCGCCCTTGTGTTTTGATATCAATTCCTGCATGTATGTTCGAACTTCTCAGCTCACCAAAAGTGCCAGACAGAAATATCGGAATGTCGATGGGAAGGGCGTAATCCTGTAGGTCATTGTTTTGGGCACAAAGTACATGTGAAATCAAAAATAAGACCAGTCCTAGAGATCCTCGCATGATGTAAAAATAAGGGTTTACAACAAAAAGTAAAAGTCTGTATTGTTTGCTTTGGTTGATCTAATCTTTTACCTTTGAGTAGTACAAACAAAATTTGATGCAAAGCACGACCCAACTTGTCGATTCCATTGCCAGCCGATTGCAAGTTGTGGTTGCGCAAATGAAGAATTTGCAAGACGAAAACAAAGCTTTACATGAGCGACTTGATGTATCGAAACAAGAGTTGGAACAAAAAAGCAATACGATTCGTGATTTGCGAATGAAATTGGAGGCTGCGAAAACAGCCAAATCGATAAAAGGCGATGGCCAAAGCAGCACCAAAGCCAAAACACAAATTGATAAACTCATCGCTGAAATTGATGCTTGTTTAGAATTTTTATCACTATCCTAACAAATGCAAAAAATTAAAATTTCAATTGGCGATCGAGTGTACCCACTCAGTGTGACAGAGGGGCAAGAGGCATTTTTGAGAGATTCGGCCAAGCAAATCGAGAAAATGATGAAGCATTATGAACAAAATTATGCTGTACAAGACAAGCAAGATGTGTTAGCGATGTGTGCTTTGCAGCTTGCTCTTCAGCTTCGTCAAGAAGGAGAAAAAAGTAGTGAAAGTACTGATGAAATTGAAAAAAAATTACGTACTATTGATGAGATGTTATCTGCAATAACATAGCTACATACGATCATTGATTACAATACATAGCCTGCATTGGTTTTATTTTTGATAAACTCAACACTAATTCAATTAAAAGAGGTGAGTTTAAGTTGCAAAAGCAAGCCGCCTTCGAGTGGATCCTTGAACAATTTGGTAGCCTCAAACCTGTTTATTCCAGAGTTTATACAAAACTCTACTAGTGTGGGCTTTTTTTAATAGTTGGTCGGGATTTTATTTTTCTCAAACATCATATGAATCCATAAGATCAACACCCCAAAGCCAACTGCTGTAACAATGAGAACTGAATTCAAAAGCCCCTCCGTTCCAAAAGACAGCTTGACCAGTATTGTGGAAATCACGAACCCTGAGTTGCGTATCACCTTGTTAAACTTGTCTGTGTGCGTGAACGAAAACAACAACAGTAGTACATCAACAAGGATGAGAACAGTGAAGAACTCGTCAAAAAATAGGTTATTGATATTGGCCAAGTCAGTCACTTCGGAAGGGTTTAGAAAAGTGATGTACGCCCAATTTCCAAAGGCATAAAGGGCCATCACAAAAAACAATGGCACCAAGAACAAAGCAATCCTCTTTTTAATTTGGATAAAACGTATGATTTCAGGTCTTGTTTCAGTGTATTTTAGCAGTTTTCGCACGCGATATTTATTCATTTTATAGAACAGATGAATCAAAATAAAGAGAATGATTGTTCCCAACAAATCGTATGTAAATTGGAGGTCTTCTTTGATGCTAAACCAATTATCACTCAGTTCAAGTTGTGATAAATCTTTATACAATCTTCGAATGACGATCAGCATGATGATTTCATATTGCTTTCCGATATAAATCGTCATTGATTTTGGTAAATAATAAATCAATAGATAAACCTCATAGAGAAGAATAAAGGAAAAAGGAGTGTAAATCGCAGCAATGGGGCTTGAGAAAAAACTAGAACCTTCATATTGGCTTCCAAAGACACCAAATTGGTTGAGAAAAATTAAAATCAGGTGAAAAACAAAGCTAAAAATTGCAATATTGATGATGATTTTTTCACTCATCTTTTTTGATTTTTCGGAAAAAAGGGATTCGATGAGTGTTTTCATTTTTTTAAACATTTTGAATCTAAATGTATTAATTTATATTGAATTGTGCCGAAGTGTTAATTATTTTCACAAAAATGATGATTTATATATAAATTAATTTTTGTCTTGCACAATCTCTTTCTTATATTTCAATAAATTATAAATATGGCTTCATTAGCTCCCTTTGAAGGCGTGCTCGGACCGAGACTGGCAAAGCATTTGTTGCGCAGGGCTACTTTTAATATCTCCCAAGAGAGAATTGATGAGTTTAAGGTATATACTATTGATCAAGCGCTTGGAGTATTATTAGCTCCTTCTCAAAAAAATCTAAACCAACCAATTCACTATGTCAATGGGGCTTTAACCCAACCAACGCCTTGGATCAATGATGATCCTGATTATGGAGATGCAAATGAAAATAACGATTCGGGTGCCCAGAGACAAAATAATTTTCTAGATGGGTGGTGGATGGATGAGGCAAGAAGAGATACTTCGTTGCGCTCAAAAATGACTTATTTTTTGTTCACCAACCTAACTGCCCCTCAAAAAGACAATGGTAAAAGTGCGTATTACTATGATTATTTGATGCTGCTTGAACATTTCTGCCTTTCAGATTGGAAAGAGCTGATTTTCCAAGTTTCTATCAACCCTCGAATGCTTGAATTTCTAAACAATGACCTCAATACCAAAGGTTTAGTCAATGAAAACTACGCCCGGGAACTTCTTGAGCTTTACACCATAGGGGTAGGCAAACCCATATATATAGATGACATGGGTAATGTTGGCTTTGATGGCGATCCTTTAAACTATTCTGAAATAACTGATATTCCGGAAGTGGCTCGAATTTTGACAGGGTGGAGGTTTGATAAAAACAATCGTTCTGGTATGCCATTGAATGGAACTACAAATGGTAATTTGCCCACTGGATATGCTTTGCCTGACGAACATGACTTTGATGCAAAACAATTGAGCGAATATTTCGGTGATTATCAAATTGCTGCTTTCGATACCACAGGTAAAAGTGAAAGTCAGAAAAAAGCCCAAATGGAATCTGAGTTAAGAGGTTTGATTGACAAAATCTTGGAACAAGATGAAACAGCAAAGTATATCTGTAGAAAACTCTACCGATTTTTTGTTTCTAGAAATATTTCAGAACAGATCGAAAATGATATAATCATTCCATTAGCAGCAACATTTAGAGCCAATTACGACCTGACAGAGGTGATTACGCAACTCTTAAAGAGTCAGCATTTTTATGATGCCGACGACTCAGATTCGTCGGATGAAATTATAGGGGGATTAATCAAATCACCACTTGAGCTATTACTGCAAACCATTACATTGCTCAACTTTCCTGTTCCAGACCCCATTACTCATGGCGAGCTCCACTACAAAGTATTTTATGAGAATACGATCATCAAAAAATTCTTGGATATCAGCGCGCAGCCAATTTTTGGAGATACAAATACACCTCCTGCTGGTTTTCCTGCGCACTATTCCTCGCCCAATTTTGATAAAAGTTGGTTTAACTCCTCTACCATTATCCCTAGGTATAACATTTGTAAAATTGTTTTCTTCAACGGAAATTTTGGGTTCAACCCAGGTGACTTTATTGAAGAAGTAGTGCAAAATCCTTCAGATCCTGAGGAAATCGTAAATGTGCTCACTGATATGATGTTTCCTGAAACACCATCCAAAGAGAGAAAACAATATTTTATCGACACGTTTTTATTCGATGGTGGAAGTCTTTTGCAAGAGGGTAATGCCAAATATTATTATTGGAATGAACTGTGGTCAAAATATCAGGATGGAAAAAAAACAAAAATAGTGAATGACATTCTTGAATCCTTAATTGAAGCCTTAATCTGGTCACAAGAATATCAAACAACCTAAGCCATCATTATGAAAAGAAGAAAATTTATTCAACTCTCCTCAACTGGTTCCTTGGCTGGATTCATGTTGAATGGTCATATGGTCAATGCCTTTACACGAACAAAACTTCTTGCTAATGTCTCCGAAGATGTCATTCGGGATCGATGTATTGTGATGATTCAGCTCAGTGGTGGGAATGATGGTTTGAATTCGATTATACCCAAAAATCAATATGATAAATATGCAAGTATTCGTCCAACGATTCGCATTAAGGAAACAGGAACAAATAAAGGAATTGAACTTGATTCTTCTTTGGGCGCACAAGACCAAACACTTTTACACCCCAATTTATTAGCCTTCAAAGAACTATGGGACGAAGGAAAGCTAAATATCGTTCATGGGGTGGGATATCCTCAGCTCAACAAATCTCACTTCAGTGGCAGGGCCTTGATGTCGAGAGGGGGTGATGGAACAGACGCCAATAGCAATAAACCTGATGGGTGGATGGCGAGGTATTTAAATTCTGCTTTTGATCACACAACATATGACGACCCATTGGGAATACAGCTCGGAAATAAAAAACCTGCAGACGAATTTCATTCGGATGCTGAACATAAAGTCGATATCAATTTGTCTGGACAGGATACTGCTGGATTCTACTCTCAGTTGTCCAACATCGGAAACCCATTGGCAGATTATGATGGTCAATCTTCAGAATATATTGATAACATCAATTTTATCAATGGGATGGAGGTGACTGCAACCAACTATGCTTCAAGAATTAGCGCTGTTTTCAATGCAGGTACAAATAATCTTAGCTACCCTTCATATGACCTTGCTGACCAACTCAAAACAGTGGCAAAAATGCTTTCTGGAGGTTCAAAAACAAAACTCTTTTTGTTGCGTATTGATGGCTTTGACAACCATGCAAATCAGGTTGCTAGCCAAACCGATAGCCACTTGGGTAAGCACGCCGACTTGCTTTTGGAGCTCAGCGAGTCCATCAAAGCATTTCAAGATGATTTAGAGTCTTTGGGAATCGATCAAAATGTGGTCACCACTACGTTTACAGAATTTGGAAGAAAACCCATCCAGAACGATAATAAAGGAACAGACCACGGAAACCTCGGCCCAATGTTTGTCATTGGAACTGGCGTTGAGCCAGGATTTACAGGTACTCATTTGTCTTTAGATTCTTTTACTTTGGGTGGCAATGTAAAGCATTTTGATCTCGATACGCAAATGCAACATGACTATCGACAGGCATATGCTGCAATCATTGGGGACTTTCTTGGCGCTTCGTCATTGAATATCATTGAGACAGAATTTGATGCCTATGATCAGAATCGTTTAAACTTGATCTCAAGTCCAATTCTCAACAACCCATATGAAAAGTCAACACACAGCACTTCGCTGATTGTTGCACCCAATCCAGTTGTGAATGACACAATGATTCAGTTTAGCAGCCCAATGTGGATGCGTGGACAACTACAAATCCATGATTTACAGGGGCGTATCGTTCAAGAACTCATCGCTGACTTTTCCTCTGGTACAAATCAAATCCCATTGCATTTGTCCCACCTTGCAGAGGGGTTGTATGTGTTAACTGTTCTTGATGACAAAAACAAAACCCTGGCTTCTACAAAGTTTAGAAAACAGTGACAGTAGTTAATAGTTATTGGTTAATAGTTATTGGTTATTAGTTATTGGTTATTAGTTAATAGGAAAACCAAAATGCGAAGAAATGACAACCCCCAATTAACGAATAACCATTAACAATTAACTTTTTATCCCCTAAAACAAAAAAAGCCCACATTTTGTGGGCTTTTATGTTAGTTAGCAATTGTGATTAGAATATATAACGTAATCCAAATTGCATTTGCCATCTCGATTGCAAGCTTGAGTCATAAACAAACGAATCGACTAGGTTACTGTCAAACGTATAGGTCGGTACGCCACCTGTAACAGTAACACCCACAGGCTGAATAGAGTTGGGCTGTTGTACAAGACCCCAATCAGAACTGATTAGGTTGCCAAAGTTCATGATATCTATGCTAAACTGAATCACATTTGTTTTTCCAGAAGCTCTTTTGATACGATAATCCTGTAAAAATCGAACATCCCAACGACTAGTCCATGGGCTAAGTGCGCCATAGCGTTCAGCATACTGTCCTCTGCGGCTACTCAAATACTCATCTTGTTCGATAAATGCGTTATACGCACTGGCATCTGCAGGATTCGCAAAATTCATTTGCGATATTTGAGAAGCGGTAGGCACATATAATAAATCGTTTATACCACTTCCGTCATTATTGATGTCTCCTCCATAAAGATAACTGAATCTTCCACCTCGATTGTATTCAAATAGGGTCGTAATGGTAGTTCCCCATCTGTCATTTGACCCATAATTCCATGACTGACTGGCTACACCAACAAAGCGATGTGTATCTCCATATTTAGAGAAGCCTAGCGTTTCGACATTTGCATCACCAACAACGGGATTTCCAACAAATGCGTCACCTGTGATTTCAGCTTCAATAGAGTTGACATCTTTCGCATTTAAATGGCTATAAGCCAGGCTAGTGAAAAGTCCACTGTCAAATGTCTTTTGAAGTTTTAAGGAATAGTTCCAAATTCGACCGAGGTCAGAATTTGAAAAAGTAAATGCCCCATCTCGATTAATGACATCCGCATCTGTGTAAATCTGTCGAGAATCTAATCCAACAAGGTTCTCACTTGGTTTTTTGAGACCCCAATGCTGTACATGCGCACCATTGATATCCTTTGTGTAAGAAACATCAAGGGAAAGTACGAGTCCATCGTCATAACTCTGATCTAAACCAATATTGGTTCTCCAAACTTGTGGAAATTGATAATCAGGATCAACCATTAGGTGATACCATGAATTCACGTTTTGTACTTGATTTCCAAGCCATACGAATGGAAAGCGACCTGTAAAAAGTCCAGATCCCCCTCGTAGCTGCGTGGTCCCATCTCCATTCACATCATAATTGAAGCCTACTCTTGGTGAAATCATCCACTTGTCCGTTGGCATTTTTGTGTTATCCAATAATTGTACCTGACCTGTGTTTGGATTTACATAAGGAATCGTTGGATCGTTACAACAGTTTCTATCAATATTTTCCTGCGCTTTTTTATCCGTATCAAAGTACAGTGGCTTGTCCATTCTTAAACCATAGGTTAACTTAAACTTGTCATTGACAAACCACTCGTCTTGAAGATAAAACGCCATTTGTCCGACATTGGTTTCTGCGAGTGACCAGCTGTTTGCATCAAAAATCGATTGTGCTGCAGCGATTGCATCTCCAATGAGACCATTGTTAACAGCAGCTGTAAATTCACTAACCGAACCAAATGCACCAAAGGCACCAGCATATCCTCTATCATCACCATAACCATATGCGCCAAGATTGAAGGAGTTGTCAAACTCAAATTTTTCATAAGAAAAACCAAGGGTATAGGTGTGGTCTCCTTTGACATAGGTGAGGTTGTTCGTCAATTGCATCACTTTTTGATCGAGTCGGTTATTGATCGAAAATGGCTCATGACCAACAATAATGTAGTTGGCACCTGCACCATCTTGAATAGTCATTGCAGGAGCTGGGCTTGACATTGGATTTCGGAAGTCATCAAAATGGCTATACCCAACCTGTAGTTTATTGGAAACTGCATCGCTTAGAGTTGAGTTCAGCTCCATCTGATAGGAGTTCAATTTGTTGTTGATTTGATATCCTGAATTTTCAAATTGCAATATCGAAGCATTCGGCCCTCTAAACCCAAGTGCTGTTGGGTGTGCTGGCTTATCCTTTGAAGCATCTAAAAAATTGTAGATCAACGCCATTCTATGATTGTCATTGATATTCCAATCGAGCTTGAAGATTCCTTTGGTTGAACCAGCCTCATGGATAAAACCTTCGTAGGCTCCACTATCGTAGCCCAGTCCAGACAAGGCAGATTGTACAGCCATTAAATCGGATTCTAACACTCGGGATTCATTGATAGCACCAGTGCCTCTATTTGGCAACCATGACTGACCAAGATCTTCTCTTGTGTCTTGCTCAAAGTTCGCAAAGAAAAACAGTTTGTTTTTGATGATTGGTCCTCCAATACTTACGCCTGTCTGCGACTGAAGAAGTTTTGGTACAAAGACACTTTGCCCTTTGATTTTAGAACCTGTCATATCCTCGTTTCGATAAAACCCGTAAACTGTTCCAGTAAACTCGTTGGTACCACTTTTGGTAACTGCATTTACTGAAGCACCAGTAAACCCAGCTTGCGTAACATCGTAAGGCGCAGTTGAGACTGTAATTTGCTCAATGGCATCAATCGAAATTGGCTGTGCTTCTGTTTGTCCACCAGGTGTTGCAGCATCCAGTCCAAAGGGGTTGTTAAAGATTGCCCCATCAAGTGAATAGTTGTTAAACTGATCATTGCGACCACCAAACGAGCCATTGCTTGCTGTTGGTTCAAGGCGTGTGTAGTCTGCAGCCGAACGACTAATGGAGGGGAGCGTTGCAAGTTGTCTTCGTCCGACACTCGTACGAGCACCAGTGCGATCGCTACTAAAAACTTCAGATGCGTTTGCAGTTACGACTACATCGTCTAGCTCTTGCGAGTCAGGCGTCATTGCAAGGGATATGGTTTCACTCTTACCAAGCGTCAGAAATACATCTTCAAAATCTTGTTGATTGAACCCAATATAACTTATGCTGACTGTATAAGGACCTCCAACACGCATGTTTACCATGTTAAAACGGCCGTCTTGGTTGGTCACAACACCATAGGTTGTTCCAGTTGGTATGTGTGTAGCCACAACATTTGCACCTTCTAGCTCCATGTTCGCGTCATCGACGATAACACCAGAGATAGATGATGTTGTCACTTGGGCAGTTAAGAAGCCACAAGTGATCAAGAAAAGTACTATTAGCTTTTTCATTTTTAATTAGATTATAGTTAAGTTTCTAAAATAAAACTCTTTAAGTTTAGTAAATAAAAATGTTAATAAAAGTTAAAAACTTTTAGGAGGGAGTAATTTTAACCTACTGTTTTGGGTTAAAAATAGACCATTGGTTCGCCAGAATCTATAGCGAACAGCGATAAACAAAGGCAGGGGGAAAGTTGCGAATTGAAAAATTCATTTTCACTTTTCCGAAGTGATCTTTTAATCTCTTGTAATCAAAGGGTGCATATTGAAATTGTAAAAACTGTCCTCGATCGCTTAAAAATTGAGTTGCATTTTGAAGAATATCTTCCTTTAATTCTAAAGAAAACATGGATAAAGGCAAGGATGAAATGATATGGTCTGCCTTTTCAAAATTGTGTTTTTGCAGATAATCCCCAATCTTTTCTGCACTGTCATGAATGATCACAGCTCTATCATCTTGCGTTGTGTCTTTGAGCTTTTTGCAAAATGCCTCATTTGTTTCGAAAACCAAAAGTTTGCATTC
>MDSV01043906.1_pt1 | contig 11224 bp, 9 predicted proteins | sample 810851 | NCBI WGS metagenome assembly MDSV01 (sample SAMN05326640, study PRJNA326480) | marine metagenome | isolation source: seawater | place: Atlantic Ocean: North East | collected 2012 | reverse complement strand
TTCATTTAAAAATATAATTTTAACACCTTCATTGTCATATCTAAATTTTAATTATTTATTAAAAAATTCTAAGGGCATTGTAACGGACTCCGGTGGTATTACTGAGGAAGCAACTTTTTTTAAAGTACCCTGTCTAACAATGAGAAATAGTACTGAAAGACCAGAAACAATTAAAATTGGTACAAACATATTAATTGGTAAAGATTTTAACTTGCTAAAAAGTTGTATAAAGAAGATTAATGATAAAAAGTGGAAAAATTCAGGAATACCTGAGAAATGGGATGGAAAAACTGCAAAAAGAATTTTAAAAGTTATTTGTAAAATAAAATGATTTTTAAATTCATTAAAAGGTACTTTTATACAATTATAAAATTAAATTTTAGTCAGATTTTATATCGTGTGAAAAAAAATATCTTTCCACAAAGTTATAAAATTATAAGACACCAAAAATTTGTAAAACAAATTGATAAACCAATTTTTCACGGCATATCTAAAATCAATCAAAATAAAATTCTTACGCTCCCTAATAAATTTCTATTTCTTAATAAGGAAGATGAAGTGCATTCTTTTATAGATAATAGCAATGAAAAACTATGGAGGTACAATCTCTATTATTTTAACTATCTGAGTCAATCCAAAACAAATAAAGATTATAAATCTAAGTCCATTCAATTAATAAATATGTGGATAGAGGAAATTGAAAAAGGTGAGCCTTTAGAACCATATCCTACATCCTTAAGAATTGTTAATTGGATTAAATGGAGTTTGCATGAACAATACTATGATGAACAATTCATAAGCAGTCTCTATTCTCAAGCAGCATATCTTAAAAAAAATATTGAGTATGATATATTGGGAAATCATTTAATAGCAAATTCAAAAGCATTAATATTTAGTGGCATTTACTTTTATAGAAGTGAAGGAAAAAAATTCTTAGATAAAGGTAAATATATTTTATTTAAAAATATTGATAAACAAATATTAGAAGACGGAGGCCATTACGAAAGATCTCCTATGTATCATTCAATAGTATTAGAAGATCTGTTAGATATTTATTATTTAGCTTACAATCAAAAAGAACTTTTTAAATCAAATGAAATAGATAAATTAGGATTTAAAATATCTAAGATGCTTTCATGGCTGGTTTTTATGACTCATAGTGACGGCAAGATTAGTTTTTTTAATGATTCTGCTCTAAAAATTTCTAGCAGTCTTGAAGAACTCCTTTTATATGCAAAAGAAATGAATATTCGACCAGCCTTAAAAAGTGAAAATATTTTCTTAAAAGAATCAGGTTATTATGTATTTTCAAAAAACAATATCAATTTAAAATATAATTTAGGTTCACCTGGACCAAACGAACAACCAGGGCATTCTCACGCTGACACTCTATCTTTTGAATTTTCATTAGGAGGTCATAGAATAATTGTAAATTCAGGAACTTCAACTTATGAAAAAAATTCATTGAGAGCTAAGCAGAGATCAACGTCTTTTCATAGTACCTTAGAGATTGAAAATACTAATTCCTCGGACGTTTGGTCAGCATTTCGTCTTGGAAGAAGTGCTAAAGTAAATAATATTTCTTACTATACTAAGAAAAATGTTACGAAAGTTGTTGCTTCTCACGATGGATACTATGATTTAGATAAGATTATACATACGAGGGATATAGAGATTCATGAAAGAAAACTTGTTATTTCTGACACCTTAAATCTTTTTAAGAATAATAGTAAAATAAGATTTTTTTTAAGCCCTTTTGTTTTAGTAGACACTTCTCCTTTAAGAATTAAGACTCCTGATGGATCAATCATAAGAGTAATATGTGATGAAAAAAATATGATTATAAAAGATAGCAAGTGGTATCCGGAGTTTGGAAAGGAAGTTTCAAACAAATGTATTGAAATTTTAATGCATGATAAAGAAAGTTTAACTATTTTTGAGTGGGATAAAATCTAATAATGAAACTACTTATTTTAAGCTACTATTATTATCCTGATATGTCTGCTGGCTCATTTAGAATTAAATCAGTCGTTGACTCTCTTGTTTCCCTGCAAAATTTAAATCCAGATTTGGAGATAGATCTAGTTTGTTCTTCACCAAATAGATATAAAAACTATAGACCTAAAATTGATGATACAAAAAAAGAGAAGATCAATATTAAAAGGATCCCTGTCAATAAACATTCTAGTGGGATTATAGCCCAATCAATAGCTTTTCTAATTTTTGCGATCGGAGTTTTAAAAACAACTAAAAATCATGAATATGATATAATTTTTGCATCTTCATCTAGGCTTATGACGGCAGCATTAGCTGCTTTTTTGTCAAAGAAGAATAATACTTTATTATATTTAGATATAAGAGATATTTTTTTAGATACAATAAATAATATCTATAAATCAAAGATATTTTTTTTTATTAAATACGTTTTTAAAAAAATTGAAATTTATACTATTAAGCAGGCTAGTCACATTAACCTTGTTTCAGAAGGCTTTAAAAAATATTTTATATCATATTATCCACTTCAGTCTTTTTCATTTTATTCAAATGGAATTGATAGTATGTTTGAAAATTTACCTGCTATACAGAATAAAAATGAAAAGATCAAAATACTTTATGCTGGAAATATTGGAGAAGGTCAGGGATTAGATAAAATAATACCAGATTTAATTTTAAATTTACCAGAAAATTACCATTTTTTAATTATTGGAAATGGGGGAAAGATAAATAATCTAAAAGATAAACTTTTAAATTTAGATATTAAGAACTATGAAATCATAGCTCCCATGAAACAAAAAGATTTGGTAAAAAAATATCTTGAAGCTGATATACTTTTTTTACATCTTAATAAATATGATGCTTTTTTAAAGGTTCTACCTTCTAAGATTTTTGAATATGCAGCAACTCATAAACCCATTTGTGCCGGTGTAGATGGATATTCCAGAAATTTTTTATTAAAAAATGTAAGTAATTGTAGTGTCTTTGAACCATGTAATGTAAAAGAAGCGAGAAAATGTATTTTAAACATGGATTTAAAAGTAAAAAAAAGGACGGATTTCATCGAAAAATTTAGAAGAAATAGAATTTCGACCTTAATTGCTAAGGATATTTTAGAGAAGTATGAGCGAAATTTATCATAAAAATATTGCAATTATTGGACTTGGATATGTTGGATTGCCCTTAGCATTAGCATTTTCTAAACATTATAATGTTATTGCCTATGATAATGATAAAAAGAGAGTTAAAGAGCTAAAGGAAGGCTACGACCACACTCATGAATTATCGAAAAAAGATTTGATAAAGTTAAAAAAACTTAAATTAACTGAAAACTCAAATATTTTAAAAAGATGTAGTATATTTATTATTACTGTTCCCACTCCAATTGATAAATCAAAAAAACCTGACTTGAAATACCTATTAAATGCGAGCACAGTTGTAGGAAAGTCTTTGTCAAAAGGAGATATAGTTATTTATGAATCTACTGTTTATCCTGGAGCTACCGAAGGAAATTGTATTCCAATTTTAGAAAAGACCTCACGTATGAAATTCAATAGAGATTTCTTTTGTGGATATTCTCCAGAGAGAATTAATCCTGGAGATAAAAAAAATAGCTTAACAAAAATTAAGAAAATAACATCTGGTTCTACACCTGAGATATCAAACTTTATAGATCAATTGTACAAAAAAATTATTGACGCAGGCACTTACAATGTATCTAGCATGAAGGTTGCTGAGGCAGCTAAGGTCATAGAAAATATTCAAAGAGACATAAATATTGCGCTTGTTAATGAATTATCCATTATATTTAATTCACTCGAAATAGATACTGAAGAAGTTATTGAAGCAGCGGCAACAAAATGGAATTTTACTAAATATAAGCCAGGGCTAGTTGGAGGTCATTGCATAAGTGTAGATCCGTATTATTTAACTCATAAAGCGAAATCTCAAGGAATATTGTCTCAGTTAATTCTAGCCGGAAGAAAAGTAAATGACAGTATGGCACCACATGTTGTTAATCAATTAATTAAGTTTATGGTAAAGAAAGAAATTACAGTTAATAAATCAAATATTTTAATTCTAGGTTTTACTTTTAAAGAGAATTGTAACGATTTAAGAAATACTATGGTAAGTGAACTAGTTTTAGGATTGAGAGAATATAATTGTAATGTAGAAATACATGATCCATGGATAGATATAAATAAAACTAAGAAAAAATATAAATTTAATTTTATTAAAAAAATAAAAAAGTTTAGATATGACGGAATAATTCTTGCTGTTGCCCATGACGAAATAAAAAACTACGGTATAAAAAAAATCAGAGAATATGGCAAACATAGATCGGTCATATATGATTTAAAACATATGTTTAAAAAAAATCAGACAGATATAAGACTTTAACCAATATGAATCTATTACTTACTGGTGCAAATGGATTTGTAGGGAAAAATTTAATCGATCTATTTTTAAAAGGATCAGACTATAACTTAGTTTGTACAACTCGAAATAAATCTGGAAATTTATATCATCAAAGAATTAAATGGATTGTACTTAAAGATTTCAGTAATAAAATTCAATGGAAAGACTATTTGCTAGGCGTTGATTGTATTATACATTTAGCAGGTTTAGCACATTCATCAAATTCAGATAAAGATAAAGATTTAATTAATATTAATTACTTTGCAACTAAGCACCTCGCATCTTGTGCTAATGAATTAGGTATTAAGAAATTTATTTTTCTAAGTACTGCCAAAGTTAATGGGGAATGTTCAAAAAGAAATAAACCTTTTCAAAGAGAAGACTCTGCAAATCCAAAAAATTTGTATTCAGAAAGTAAATATAGAACTGAATTAATGCTTAATAATATTTGTAAGAATAGTAGTCTTAGTTTAATTATAATTAGATCTCCATTAATATATGGACCGGGTGTTAAAGCAAATTTTAAGCTAATATACAATCTCGCAAAGTTTGGGATACCCGTACCTTTTGGGCTTTTCAATAACAAAAGAAGTTTTTTGAGTATAGATAATTTATTTGATCTATTTAACAATATAATTAAGTACAGAGGAGAACTGAATGAATTATTTTATGCTTCTGATGATGATGATATTTCAACAAATGATCTTATAAAAAAAATATCAAAGATCAGTGGTAAAAAATTTATGATATTTAAATTTCCAAAAAAATTTATTTTAATAATATCTAAAATATTTCTATTAAATAATCAAATAAATAAAATGTATTCAACTTTACAAGTAGATATTAGTTATACAAAAAAAAGGATTTCATGGAATCCAAAGTTTACTATGGACTATACACTTAAAAGGATGCAATAGAAAAAATTATGAAGCTTACATTTTTTTATATTATATATTTTTTGATTTTTCTTATTTTATCCCCTTTATTAATTTTTATTGCAATTATACTTTTAATTTTCCAAGGAAAGCCAATAATATTTTGGTCGAAAAGAGTAGGTAAGGACAAAAAAATTTTTAGTATGCCTAAATTTAGAACTATGAAGAATTCAACTCCAATGATTGCGACTCATTTGTTAGGTGCTCCTGAGGAAAGTGTTACAAACATTGGAAAATTTCTAAGAAAATATAGTCTGGATGAAATCCCTCAGATAGTATCTTTACTGCAGGGACATATGACAATTGTAGGACCTAGACCAGCTTTATATAACCAATACGATTTGATTTCACTCAGAGAACAAAAGGGTTTACATTCTATTTTGCCTGGCATTACTGGATTAGCACAAATTAATGGAAGAGACAGTATATCAATAGAAGAAAAAGTTAATTATGATTTTCAATATCTAAAAGAAAAATCAATTGTCTTAGATTCTAAAATAATATTTCTTACGATATTTAAAATATTTAAATCAAGTGATGTCTCTCATTAAATAGAAAATGATAAAAAAAATTTTAAACTTAAAAAGATTGTATAAACAATTAATTGTATTTTTTAATGATATTATTATAGTTTTTTTTACTACATGGCTTGCTTTTACTATTCGTTTAGGATCACCACACTATCCTTCTGAAATAGAAACTTATGTTTATTTTATAGCGATTTTAAGCTTAACCCCATTTTTGTTTTTATTTAATATATATAAAATAATATTTAGATATGGAGGAATTGAAGCAATAAGATCAATTTTTTTCGCTACAATATGTCATTCATTACTTTTTCTTTTTATTTTAGATTATTTAGGCTTGTACAATGTTCCAAGGTCTTTAGGAATATATCAACCAGTGCTCTTTTTAATAGTTGCAACTCTAAATAGGTCTGTAATAATTCTTATTATTAATTATTTTAATTACTATAAACAAAGAAATAATATTTTAATTTATGGAGCTGATGATGTTAGTTACAAGACAGCATTGTCTTTAACATCTACATCTCAAAATAAAATATACGGATTTTTTGATTCAAATAATAATAAAAGTATAGGTAAGAAAATGTTGGGCGTTTCAATTTATTCTTACAATGAGATTGAAAAACTGATAAATAAATTTCAAATTAATCAAATAGTTTTGGCAAAGTCTGAATTACTTAGAGCTGAGATGAGGTCTGTAGTAGATGATCTTGAAAAATACAATGTTCATATAAAAACGCTTAAATTAAATGCTGAAAATATTAATACTGATATTAAAGTAAGTGACATTAGTAATATTCAAATTACTGATATCATTGGAGAAAAAGTTGAATATAGAAAGCAATTTCTTCTAAATGAGTTTAAAAACCAAATTATCTTAGTTACAGGCGCTGGAGGATCAATAGGATCTGAATTATGTAGGCAATTATTGTTTGCCAATCCTGATGAGATAATTCTTGTAGATAATAGTGAATTTAATCTATTCAATATTGTTAATGAAATAGAAAGAATTAAATCAAAAAACAATATAACTACTAAATTAAAAAAATATCTTGGTTCTGTCAGAGATTACAAAAGAATGAATAAGATCTTTCAAGATAATGTGCCTAATCAAGTCTTTCATGCAGCTGCGTATAAACATGTTAACTTAGTTGAGGAAAACATCATAGAAGGTGTCACAAACAATATTTTTGGATCAAAAAATATAATTGACTTATCTATTAAAGTCCCATCAGTTAAAAAGTTTGTCTTAATTTCAAGTGATAAGGCAGTGCGTCCTCTTAACTTTATGGGAAAATCAAAAAGAATTGTAGAAATGTATTTACAGACACTTTCAAAAAAATCAAAAGATAAAAAACTTGCAATTGTAAGGTTTGGGAATGTATTTAATTCATCAGGTTCTGTAATTCCATTATTTCAAAAACAAATTGAAGAAGGTGGTCCAGTAACAGTTACTAGTAAAAATGTTACAAGGTATTTCATGTCTATTCCTGAAGCAGTTTCATTAATTCTTAAGGCGAGTATTGATGCTAATAAAGGAGAAATTTTTATACTAGACATGGGTAAACCAATAAAAATATTTGATCTAGCTAAGAAATTAATAAGATTATCTGGATTAAAAGAAAAACTAGATCCTGATGATAATGGGGATATACTCATAAAATTTACTGGATTAAAAAAAGGTGAAAAGGAACACGAAGAACTTCTTATTGGAGATGATTATCAAAGGACAGAGAATAATTCTATAATGATTGTACATGAACCGCTTCTAGAAAAAAATGTTTTCAATGATCTCATAAAGCAATTAAAGGATGCTGTGGACAAAGAAAATAATGATGACTTACCTGAGATATTAAATAAATTTTTTGATGTCAAAATTCCAACTATAAAAAGATAGACGGTGTTTGAAAAGTTGAATTTTAAAAGTTCTATAGTTAATTTTTCATCATTCCTTTTATGCCTAGTACCATTAGCGTTATTGAGTGGACCTTTTTTTCCTGATTTATTTATATCTATAATTTCGATTTTATTTTTATCTGTGGCAATAAGAGATGGTGAGTGGCTATATTTCAAAAACAAATTTTTTATTTGTTTTATGGTATTTTACTTATATATAACTTTACGCTCAATCTTTTCATCTGATATAATTACTTCTTTTGAATCTTCGCTATTTTATTTTCGATTTGGGCTATTTGCTCTAGCAGTCTGGTATCTTATTGAAAATAATAAAAACTTAATAAAAATTTTCACAATTACATTTCTTTTAACTTTTATAATCGCTTTAGTAGATGGATATATGCAATTTTTCTTTTCTGAAGGAATTTTTTCTATTTCTGCACCTGGAAGCAGACTTACTTTATTGATGAATGACAAATTAATTCTTGGAGGTTATTTATCCAGACTATTTCCACTTATTATAGGTTTGTTGATTTATAATTTCTCTGCAAAGAAGATTAATTTATTTATTTGTGCAGCATTACTTATCTTAGCTGATGTTTTAGTTTATTTGACGGGCGAAAGAACAGCAATTGCTTTACTTGTGATATCAACAATATTTATCATATTTTTAATATCAAGATTTAAATTATTTCGTATTTTAACTTTGCTAGTATCTATTTTTTTAATAATAATAATATCTATATACAATCCTATTATAAAAAATAGAAACATTAGCGCAACGATCTATCAAATAAATCCACCGAATGAGAATATCCAGATCTTTTCAAAAACACACGATAATCTATATAAAACCTCTATGAATATATTTTTGGATAATCCAATTTTTGGCGTTGGGCCAAAACTTTTTAGAAAATACTGCTCAAATGAAGAGTATATGTATTCAATCAAAGCATACAGTTGTAGCTCTCATCCTCATAATTCTTATTTTCAATTATTATCTGAGACGGGGTTGTTTGGATTTTTGTTTGTCTTCTCAATTTTTTTATATGTAATGTATCTAAGTTTTATGCAGTTTTTAGTCTCTTATACCCCACTTATAAAAACTAAAACTTATAAAAAGTTTGATGATTTTCAAATTTGTTTGATAGCTTGTTTCTTACTTACTCTTTTTCCTTTTTTACCTACTCAAAATTTCTTTAATAATTGGATTAATATTATTTATTTTTTGCCGGTTGGTTTTTTTCTTCAAAGTGTTTATAAAGATAATATGCATTAGTAAAAATAATCAATTAATTATTTTAATAAATTATGTGGAAAGTAAAGAAATCAAAAATTCATGGCACGGGTGTTTTTGCAACAAAGGATATACCGAATAATACTAGGGTTATTCAATACATTGGAGAAAAAATTTTAAGATCTGAAGGAGATAAAAGATCTGAAAAGAGATTAAAAAAATATTTAAATTCAGAAGTAGATGGATCTGTTTATATATTTGAACTTAATAATAAATATGATATTGATGGTAGTCCAAAATATAACAAAGCAAGATATATAAATCACTCTTGTAAACCTAATTGCGAAGTAGACATCATTAACAATGAAATATGGATTACATCAGTAAAAAAAATTAAAAAACATGAAGAGCTAAGCTACGATTATGGATTTGAATTTGATAAATTGGACTATAGAGATCATATTTGCAGATGCGGCTATAAGGATTGTATAGGATATATAATTTCATCTGATGATTGGCCAAAATATCTAAATTTAATTAAAAAAATTGTAAAAAAAAGAATTTAGAAAAAAATGATTTTAGTTACCGGAGGATGTGGATATATAGGTTCACATTTTCTTATTAAATTAATTGAAGAGGGGCACGCTACTGTTGCAATTGATAATTTCTCAAATAGTTCACCCGATATAATTGAAAAAATTAATCAAATTACAAATACTGACAATAAAATTATTGATGGAGACGTAAGAGATATAAATATTCTAGAAAAAATATTTTTTGAGAATCGAATTACTTCAGTAGTTCACTTTGCTGGATTAAAATCAATTTTAGAAAGTATTGAGAGGCCATTAGATTACTATTCTTGTAATGTTGTAGGTTCGATGATTCTATTACAAGCTATGAAAAAAAATGGAATAAAAAAGATAATCTTTTCATCATCAGCAACAGTATATGGCACTAATCATGATCTTCCTTGGTCTGAGGATCTTGAATTGAACATGCCCTCTAATCCCTATGCACAATCAAAACTGATCGTTGAGGAGATACTAAAAAATATATCAATTTCTGAAAAAAACTGGAGTATCGGTATTTTAAGGTATTTTAATCCAATAGGGTTTCATAAGTCAGGAATAATTGGAGAAAAGATTAATAATGAAATTGGTAATTTAATTCCTGCAATTATTAGAGTTTTAATTGGTAAGTCGCGATACCTAGATATTTTCGGTGATGATTATAATACTATTGACGGCACAGGTGTCAGAGACTATTTGCATATTAATGACTTATTAGATGGCCACCTTAAGGCAATGAACTATATCAACATTAATAATGGATTCAATATTTGGAATCTTGGTGCAGGTAAAGGATACAGTGTTTTAGAAGTACTTAAAACATTTGAAGATCTTTCTGGCACAAAAATACCGTATAATGTTAAAAATCGAAGAAGAGGCGATTTATCAGAATATTGGTCTGATGTATCAAAAGCTAAGAAGGAATTAAATTGGCAAACTAATAATGATATTATACAAATGGCAAAAGATACTCTTAGATATGTTGATAAATTAAAACTAAATAGTTAGTTAATAATAATCTGCTGCTGTAATTTTTTTAAAAGGGTGCTGCTCTTTATTTTTTTCAGCAGAGTCTATTTGTTTTTGCCTAGTTAAAGAACGCAATTGCTGTTTTTGGGTTCTATTATTAAAACAATAGTGACATGATACTCCATTCTTATAATGCTTTGATTTTAAATCTTGACTTGTCAAAGGATGTCTACAGCCATTACATTGAGTATATTTTCCTTTTTTTAATTTTTTATTAACAGCAACTCTGTTATCAAATACAAAACAATCTCCGTTCCATAAAGATCTTTCATTATGTTTATTAATATAACTTAAATAATTTAGTATACCTCCATCTAGCTGTTTAACATTTTTAAATCCATTTAATTTAAGATAAGCAGATGCTTTTTCACATCTTATTCCTCCTGTACAGTACATTGCTACTTTGTCATCTTTTTTAATTCCTAGTTTTTCTAATTTTTTTGGGAATTCTTTAAAAGATTTTGTTTTTGGATTTATAGCCCCTTTGAATCTACCAATATCAATCTCATACATATTTCTTGTATCAATTAATTTTACATCTTTTTTTTCAATTGTATCATTCCATTTAGATGGATGAATAAGATTTCCAGTAAATTTATTTACATCTATTTCACC
>MDSV01086693.1_pt1 | contig 11225 bp, 7 predicted proteins | sample 810851 | NCBI WGS metagenome assembly MDSV01 (sample SAMN05326640, study PRJNA326480) | marine metagenome | isolation source: seawater | place: Atlantic Ocean: North East | collected 2012 | reverse complement strand
TTTCTATATTCAAGGCTCTCAATCTTTTCTTCGATTTGCTCTAATCTTAATTGAAGAGGTTTTAAAGTCTCTGATTTCTCTTGTCTTATCTTGCCTTGAGCTTTTCTCATTTCCTTCCTATTGGCAGGACTTTTAACATTTTTTTTCTTTGAGATATTTGATTTGGGGGTTTCAAGGTTTTCGTTAGATCTGGATTCAATGAATGATGACAAATTCCCATGAAATTCTTTTACAGGCTTAGCGTCAGAGTGAAATTCAATTACCTTGTCAGTTATTGGGTCAAGGAAATCTCTGTTGTGAGATACAATCACAATAGTTCCCTTATATGCAATTAGAGCATCCTGTAAAACTTTTTGAGATTCCATATCAAGGTGATTTGTAGGTTCATCAAGAATTAAAAAATTTGCTGGTTTTAGAAGTATTTTGGCTAGTGACAGTCTACTACGCTCACCTCCGGAAAGTACGGAAACTTTTTTGAATACATCATCACCCCTGAAAAGAAAACAACCCAATAATGACCTAAGGTTTCCAGCAGCATCAGATCCCGCAACCTCTTCTATCGTTTCTAGAACATTCATATTTGGGTTTAATTTTTCAGCATGGTCTTGAGCGAAATGAGAAATGCTTACTTTGTGACCAAGTTTTCTATTACCTACATCAAAGTTTTCTGCTCCCGAAAGTATTCTTGAGAAGGTTGATTTTCCTGCACCATTTGCCCCTACCACAGCAATTTTTTCTCCTCGATCAATTCTGAAATTAAAATCATTAAACACGACGTTTTTTCCGTATGCTTTAACCACATTAGTTAATTCTATTACAATTTGACCTGACCTTTCGGGCTGGGGGAATTCTAATTTTATTGATTTTGTTGCCTCCTGAGGTAGCTGAATTCTTTCGATCCTTTCAAGTTGTTTTAATCTACTTTGTGCTTGTGACGCTCTCCTAGCTTTAGATCTGAACCTGTTGATGAATTGTTCTGCCTTAGCGATATCTTTTTGCTGATTGTTATATGCACGCTGAATCTGCTGTCTTTGTATCTCGCTTTGCTTTACATAATAACTATAATTTCCGGCAAATTCTGTTACTTTTCCTGCTTCAAAGGCCAGAGTCTTTTTTACCAATAGGTCTAGAAAAGCACTGTCATGAGAGATTATAATTACAGACCCTTGATAGCTCTGAATATAATTTTCAAGCCATAGCTGAGAATCTATATCGAGGTGGTTAGTAGGCTCATCCAAGAGTAATACTGATGGGCTTTTAAGTAATAACTTTGCTAAAGCAAGCCTCATTTGCCATCCACCTGAAAACTCTGATGTTTCTCGATCCATGTCGGAATATTTAAAACCTAAGCCGATGAGGACTCTTTCTATATTTGGTTTCATCTTACTGATATCAAAACTATCAAGCTTTAGTTGTAATTCCCCAAACTTTTCAAGAACTTCGGCGTAGTCAGGACTAGTTGGATTAAGCTTTCCCAACTGTTCGCTGCATTCATCAACGCTTCTTTTCAAAACCATTTCGTTTTCAAAGGCAGTTTCAGCTTCTTTGAATAAGGTCCTACCAGTGTGTTTAATGCCGTCTTGAGGAAGATATCCGACTTCAGTATACTTTGCTCTATTGATTGAACCCGAATCAGGGTTCATTAGGCCCGCTATTATTTTCATCAATGTAGATTTTCCTGCACCATTAGGGCCAGCAAAACAAACTCTATCTTTTGCACTAACGGTGAATGACAGTTCTTTATATAGAACTCGGCCTAAAAACTGTATTGATACATTTTCTACAGAAAGCATTTGATGAATTGTCGTTATTCTTTCTATATTTATTAATATTAAAAAAGAATGAGGAAATTAAGTATGCGCATTAACATCACACTAGTCGTTTTTTTATTTATTAATTTTTTTTACTCGATTGTTTATTCTCAAGATCGGGTCCCTTTTGCTACTAAGAAACTAGTAAAAGAGTATGAGGATTATGAAAGTGATATTCGTAATAAAGCATCTCAACTAATTGAAAAGAAGAGAGTTGAAACAATAGAAGCTTTAGAAAAGCAATCAGCTGCCCTTAGTAGAAGTGGTAATGCGGAAATGGCGAGGGCAGTTCTAGAAATGGCATCTTCATTATCTGACCGTAAGGAAATATCTGGTGATACTTCAAATTCTGAAGAGCTATCCAGTGAACTTAGTAAATCCAAGTGGTCTAATTTGTTTTCACCTGAGGAGCTTCCAAAGTCATGGATTATCACTAAAGATCCTGACGGAGGATGGGATTATAAAGAGGGAGTTTTTATAATGAAATGCCTCTTTGATGATTCAGTTGCTCTTCATGATGCCCCTGAAGGTGATGTTGTAGTAAGGCTTAAGGGGAAAATTGAAGATAATGAAAACAAGGAAAATGCTAATGAAAGAAAACATGCCGGATTTGGGTTTATTAATTCTAAAGATAGTCTTGTGATGGGTTATGTAAGCTTAGAGGGAAACGCTTATGGGTATACAAACATAAACCCTGGTGTTGATCTTGGGTATCTAAAGAGCGGGTCAAGAGAGGGAAAGTTCTTTGACGTTCAGATGGCTTGGGTCGGAACTTATTTCCTAATGTTCGTGAATGATAAATTATTAATTAAATCTGATGTAGGAATTGAACGTGGAACAGCAAAAATTTCTCTACTTGGAGAAAATTGTTTTTCTTCATTTGCGAGCGTTCAACACATGAAGCCTTCTCTCGCAGACTTGAAGAGATTGGCTTCAGGCAAGCCTCTAGAATGAATTAGCTCTTTGGCATTGCTCTTACAGCACCGATTGAAATCCCTCCATCGACTAATATTGTTTGTCCTGTAACGTAAGAGCTTGCATCGGACGCTAGAAAGATGCAAGTCCCATCAAGATCACTTGGTCGGCCAACTCTTCCGAGTGGAATTCTTTCTTCGATATAAGATACCCATTCTGAATTTTCAAATAATTTTGAATTTTGTTCCGTTTTAAACCAGCCAGGAGCCAAACAGTTTACTGTTACTCCTTTATCGCCCCAGTCGTGAGCTAGACTCATTGTTAATTGTTTAATTCCACCGCGACTAGCCCCATAAGGCGCCAGCCCTGCATATCCAGCGACCGAAGTAACAGAACCTATGTTTACAATTCTACCGTAGGCACGGTCAGTCATCCCTTTGGCAATTTCTTTTGCAAGAAAGAAAGCCCCTTTGAGATTGGTGTCGACAACGGTTTCCCAATCTTCCCAAGTTACTTCGAGAGCCGGCTTTCTAATATTACACCCTGCATTATTGATTAAAATGTCGATTGGGCCTAGTTCAGTTTCTGCCTTTTGTGCTGCTTCAATTATACTTTGTTCCTCTAGGACATCCATTTTAAGTGGAATACATTTTTTTCCTATAGCTCGAATCTCATTACATGTACCATCTAGTGATTCAAGAGTTCTACTAGTTATGGCAATATCGGCGCCTGCTTTGGCTAAAGCGTTGGCAAATTGTTTGCCTAGGCCCCTACTTGCTCCACTTATGAATGCTTTTTTTCCTTCAAGGTTAAACATTTTAAATTATGTATTTATAAAATTAGAGTTCATTGTCAGGTTTTAAAATGACTTTTAGCATATCTTCACTAGAATTATAAAGTTTAGAAAACCATTCAGCGCCAGAGGATAAAGGAGCTATAGAACTGATTAGTTCTCTAACTTTAATTTCTCCCTTTGAGATCAGATTTAAAGCCTCCTCATATTCTCCGTTAGAGCTGCATGAGCCATATAAAGTCAATTCTCTGGTGACAACTGATTGTAAGGGAAAATCAGTTTTTGCTTCAATATTTCCTATTAAGCCTACGCTTCCTCCCTTTCGTGTGCTTTCTATCGCAAGATTTAGCGTAGGAGTCACTCCAACTACTTCGAGAGCAATGTCTGCTCCTCCACCTGTAATTTCATGAATAGATGAGACAGTATTTTCGTTACTTAAGAGTCCTTCATTTGCGCCTAGGTCTTTGGCTTTTTTAATTTTTTTTTCATCTAAATCAACGGCAATTATATTAGAAGCGCCCCTCAATTTTAGTGCTTGAATTACTAGAAGCCCGATCATTCCAGCGCCAATAACAACTGCCGATTTTGATTTAACTGTAGGTATTCGGCTCACCCCATGCAGCGCGATTGAAACAGGTTCTACAAATGCGGCTTCTTCAAAAGGTACATTGTCGGGTAATCTGTAGAGGATTCTTGCTGGGATGGAAACAAATTCTGCAAAGGCGCCGTGCTGACGGTATGTGCCAGGTGATACACCGATAACTCTTCGGTCTTCACAAAGGTTAACTTGTTGCAAATCACAAAACTTACAGTCTCCACAATAAATAGTTGAGTCAAACGTGACTCTATCTCCAGGTTTCCAATTAGAGACGTTTGAGCCAACTGATTCGACTGTTCCAGCAGCTTCATGTCCCATAATAATTGGAGGAATTCTTCGCCCGCTGCTGCCATCCATGCCATGGACATCACTGCCACATATTCCGCATGAGTTTACTCTTATAAGAACATCATTATCACCAAAATCGGGATCAGGAACATCTATGTATGAAAAATTATTATAAGATTCGAGTGATAGTGCTTTCATTACGTAAATGGTTTATTTTATCGAATTTTAACTTTTGATAAATATATTGAGGACTTCCCTTCATGACTACTGTAGTAACTTATCCATAAAACTTTTTTATGCCATACTAACCCTGCGTAGCTAGTGTCACCACCACTTGGAAGTTTTAAGGCGGGTTCATACTTCGCAGTATTAGTATTAATCCATCCTAGTTCTGACCAATTAGTGTTACCGTATCTTCTTACGCAAGCAATGATAGTATCTGGATCAATCTGAATCATTGCAGGTCCACCAATTCTAATGTTTAGCCGTCTCCACTCCCAGTCTTTGTATGGAGGGGAGGCTTTCCCGAGTAATGCATGACCTGCTTCCTTAGATGATGTGTTATCTCTTCTTAATAACATGTGAGCTGTATTCTCTGAGTCAAACAGCATTGCATGTTCATTGCTTTTATCATTGGGGGGGCGTAAGTGATCTACTAATTGAGTGTAATCAATCCCATTAGTGGTTGTGTATAGCCTAGTCATGTCATTATGTCCCCAACGATAGCCTAGAGCGTAGCCTTTTGAATTATGCCAAGTTGTCTGCCATAACCAGAAATTTTTATCAGCAATTTTATTTTCATTTGACCAATCTATTCCATTGCTAGAAAGGAATGTTATTGATGTATTGTTTCTGATAGAGTCAGAGTCATTATCTACTCTATATTCACATGAATTAAGCAAGAGGTTGTTGTCAGGAGTGACCGAAAGTTTTGCATCTCTTAGATCTACTTTCTCTTTTGCTAATAAAGCAACGGACTGCCAAGCTTTGCCTTCATTAGACCTTATGACGCGTATTCTTCCGTAATCACCTGAGCCCGCATGTCCGTTACCTTCCCGAAAAGCGCAGTACCATTTGCCTTTGTAATATTCTAGGTCAGTAAAGGCATTATGAGGCGCCTTGTCCCATATTTTAACAGTTTCGATGATCGAGATCTCTTTACTGAAAATAATTTCACATGATGAAAATTTACTAATTATTAAAAATAAAGTTAGGAATGTTTTTTGTTTTACCATTTGTATGAAATTGTACTTCTAAGAAGAATATATAATTATTGGTATTTCTTATTAAATTGCGAGAATTCAATTTCTAATAATTAAAAATGAGTTGATTAACTGATTAAAGTTCTCGATTTCAGCATTTATGTGTGGAAAAAATAAATAATGTCAAAGTACACTCCAGATAAAGACAGATATGATGGACGTATGCCGTATCGTAAATGTGGTCAGTGGGGATTAAAGTTGCCATCAATAACATTAGGATTTTGGCACAATTTTGGAGGGTCTCAAGTAACCTCGCTTCAAGAAGAGATCGTATATACTGCATTTGATAGGGGAATAACTCATTTTGATTTAGCTAATAATTATGGTCCTCCTTATGGTGCTGCTGAAAAAAATGCAGGAGTAATTCTGAAAGATCTTCCCAGGCATGAGATTGTTGTATCATCAAAGGCTGGCTATGACATGTGGCCAGGACCCTATGGTGAATGGGGCTCTCGGAAATATTTAATAAATAGTCTAGAACAATCACTTAATCGGTTAGATATGGATTATGTTGATATTTTTTATAGTCACCGGTTTGACCCCGAAACACCCATGGAGGAAACTCTATCTGCTCTTAATTCAGCGGTCGCTCAAGGTAAGGCTCTTTACGCGGGTATAAGTAGTTACAATAGCGAGCAGACCATACAAGCCTCTAACATATGTAAGGAAAATGGTTGGGCTCCTATTATTATTCATCAACCTAATTATTCAATGTTCAATAGGTGGATAGAAAAGAGTTTGCTGGAATCGGTTGGAAATTTAGGAATTGGTATTATTGCATTTTGTCCACTCTATCAAGGCCTTTTAACTAATAAGTACTTGAATGAAATTCCTGCTTCATCTAGGGCCGCAAATACTAGCGGTTTAATTCGTGAATCTGAATTATCTGAACCTGTTTTAAAATGTATTCAAAGCCTCAATGAGTTAGCAATGGATAGGGGACAGTCTCTTGCTCAGATGGCATTGTCATGGGTTTTGAGAGACCGAAGAGTCACATCTGCTTTAATCGGTGCTAGTTCACCAGAGCAAGTTATTGAGAATTCAAAATGTGTAGAAAATTCTATTTTCTCAGATGGTGAAGAGCAGGCAATAGACGATCTTCTTTCACAAATTAATCTGCCGAAATCATTATGGGCAGGCGAATAGCTCAAACATCAGGTTGTAGAGTTTACAACTAACTCACATCGCTCACATAAATTGTCAACATGGCTGCTAGGTAATAGTCTCCAACACCGTGGGCATTTGGGATGTGATGATTTGATTGTTTTAGCACTTAAATCCTGATTTCCCTTGATTGTGTTTAGTTCACTAATCATGAAAAATTCATGAACGTCTTCATTGTCACTTAAGATATCTAGTGGTTCTTTATCATCATTATTCAGAAAAAGTTCTACTGACGCTTCATAGTTGGACCTGACTAATTTTTCTTGTCTCAGTGGCTCAATAGACTGTTGGATGATATTTCTGTATTTTAGTAATATATCCATATCACTTGAAATCTTCCCTGGTGAAAAGTCAGGGTCAGGTTTTGGGAAGGTTTCGCAGTGGATGTCTCCAGATTCGTTGCCAGCATGTTCCCATGTTTCATCAGCGGTAAAGCTTAGTATAGGGGCTAGTAATTTACAGAGGTCAGTTAAGACAATGTTCATGCAAGTTTGAGTTGATCTTCTTTTTTTAGAATCTTTATGGTCGCAATACAATCTATCCTTAGTTATATCTATATAAATGCTGCTAAGGTCGTTAGTGCAGAAGTTATTGATGGAGTTGAAAACTTTTCTAAATTCATAACTTTTATATCCCTCTAAGCATTCTTCAGTTGTTTTGTGTAAGCGTTCTAAAATCCACTTATCAATGAACGTTAGGTTTTTATGATCAACTTGATTTTCTGTACAATCGAAGTCATGAAGGTTTCCGAGTAAAATCCTAAGGGTATTACGAATTCTTCTGTAGGTATCAGCAGTTTGTTTGAATAAACCTTCTCCAAAAGGAACCTCAGTTTCCCAATCAACACTGGCTACCCATAATCGTAATATATCAGCACCAAACTTTGATATGAAATGGTCAGCCTCCATTGGTTTGACCTTCTTCTTTTTCTTCTGATCATTATTTGATTGGTCTGATTTGGAAACTTTTTTCCCTGTATCTTGATCCACAACAAAGCCGTGTGTTAGTACCGACTTGTAGGGGGCTGTTCCCTTTGTGACCATGCTTATCATTAGGGAGCTTTGAAACCATCCTCTGTGTTGATCCGTGGCCTCAAGGTAAAGATCAGCAGGCGAATGTAATTGAGGGTGTTTGTCACAGACGGCAATGTGGCTAGTTCCTGAATCGATCCATACATCAAGTGTATCGCCGCAGCGAGTACAGTCACTGTTAAGGCCTAATTTTTCTGTCCACCAAGAATCACTTTTCTCAAACCATATATTTGAGCCTTCCTGTTCTATGATATCAGCTACTTGTTTTGCTGTTTCAGAATTAATGAGTGGAGCCCCTGAGCCATCATAAAATATTGGCAGAGGGACACCCCAAGTTCTTTGTCTAGAGATGCACCAGTCGGGTCTAGCTTCAACTGTTCCATAAATTCTGTTGCGGTTTTTTGAGGGTAACCAGTCGACTTTATCGATTTCTTTTAATGCCTCTTCTCTAAATGATTCAATAGAAATGAAAAACTGAGGTACAGCTCTGAATATTATTGGAGTCTTTGATCTCCAGCAATGAGGGTAAGAGTGGGTATACTCTTCTTGCCCAACCATAGCATTTTGTTTTTCAAGTATTTGTATAATATGATCATTAGATTTTAGGACGTGCTTGCCTACAAGATCGCTTATCCCAACTTCTTCTGTATAATTACCCAAATCATCAACTGGTGATAAGACATCTAATCCAGCAGCCTTACCTGCCAGATAATCATCACCTCCATGGCCAGGTGCAATGTGGACAGCACCTGTTCCCGTTTCAGTTGTCACAAAATCCCCAAATATAACAGGTGAATGTCTATCTAAAAAAGGATGAGCAGTGTAACAATCTTTGAAATCATGCCCTTTTAAAGTACTAACTGTTTGTGTTAGTTTGAATTCTGTTTTTTCCTCAAATTTTTCAACTAGGTCTTTGGCGATTATTAGCCTTTGAGTGCTATTATCATTATCAGTAAATTCTCCATCGATATAATCAAACTTTTGGTTAAGGGCTATTGCTAAGTTGGCAGGAAGTGTCCATGGGGTTGTTGTCCATATTACTAAGGAAGATTTTTTAGCAAGCTCTCCTGATAGAATTTGAAATTTAACAAATACCGCTGTGTCGGTTACATCTTTGTATTCAACTTCGGCCTCAGCAAGCGCAGTTTGTGCGCCGAAGCTCCATTGTACTGGTTTTTTACTCGAGTAAACTAGATCTTGTTCAATAAATTTAGAAAAAGCTCTGATGATGTCTGCTTCATATTTAGGCTCAAGGGTCAGGTATGGTGTATCCCATGCTGCAAGGACCCCTAATCTCTTAAATGATTCACGTTGAATATCAATAAAGTTGCGAGCAAAGGATTCACATCGTCTTCTGATTTCAGCGGCATCCAAACCTTGTGCCTTTTCAACTACCTTATACTCAATTGGAAGACCATGGCAGTCCCAACCTGGTATAAAAGGTGTGACATACCCAGACATGGATTTTGATTTAATGACTAGGTCTTTTAGTAATTTATTTAGAGCTGTTCCCATATGGACGTCACCGTTCGCAAAAGGAGGGCCGTCATGGAGTATAAATTTTGGTCCACGATCTGATTCTCTAGTTTTGATAATCTTTTCGTATAAGTTAATGGAATCCCATTTTTTTAGTCGTAATGGTTCGCTGTCAACTAGACTTGCTCTCATTGGAAAATCCGTATGAGGAAGGTTTAGAGTGTCTTTATAATTGGGTCCCTTGTCGGCCATAGCATGTTTAGAGCGCAGACCTTAGCACTTGAGAAATTAGGGGTCAATTTCTTCAAGATTATTTCACTTTGATAGTGACTGCCTCTGGGGTAAGTTAGCCAACCTTAAATAAAAAATCACGCAGAAATATGGACAAAATGACCAAGATTATACTCGCTTCGGCCATAGGAATTACCCTTATAGGTGTTGTTTTTATAATGGGTTTGGTAATGAAGTTATCCACGGCAACAACCGAAAATTCCAATCTTGTTAAGCAGATTACTGATCAGAACAGTTCAATTAAGGATAATAACGCAGAAGTTGAAAAGCAGATGAATGCTGCATTAAATAAGCAAAAAATAGAGAATGACCTCAGAATAGACCAGCTTCGAAAAGAGATGAAAACCGCATCAGATTCTGCAGCAGCTGATCTTGAGGCAGTAAAAGCTGAAAGGGCTCAGTTGACTGAAACTATCGCTGAAAAGTTGAAAAAGAAAGAGGATGAATTAACTCCATTGCAGAAAAAAATCAGAGAGGCCCCAGCAATTGCTAAGGTTGTAGCCGTGAAAGAGGCATTAGGATTTGTTGTAATAGATGCAGGTTCAGCGAAAGGAATTGAAAAAGGTTCAAGATTTAATATAAGGCGTGATAAATTTATTGTCGCTGAAGTAGAGATTGATGAGGTTGTTGATTCATCTAATTCAATTGGTAATATCGATATAGATAAAAAGCCACCTGGTATAAATATTCGCGAAGGAGACGAAATTATTGGGTATCCAGTTTTCTAAGTTTATATATTTTAGTTAGGGTAGAGTATCAGTTATAGCTTCGAGCATAAGGTTTATGCTTTCAGAAGTTTCATCTCCCATGTTAGAAATTCTAAACGTGGTGCCTTTAATTTTTCCATAGCCACCGTTAATAATTAAAGAGTGCTTTTCTCTCATTCTCTTTATCCATGCTGGCACATCAATATTCTTATTATTAGCAACACACGTAAGAGATTTTGACCTATAACCATCCGGAGCAAAATGTTCAAAACCATGATCATTTACCCAGTTGTGTACGATATTATTGAGTAGTTGATGTCTTTCGTATCTAGCTTCTAGGCCTTCATTGAAAATTTTATTTAATTGGTGCTGCAAACCATATAATAAAGAAATACATGGAGTGCTTGGCGTCATCATTTTCTGCCAATTTTTGTGGAATTCTAAAAAATCAAAGTAGTAGCCCCTATTGGGAATGGTTTCAGCCTTCTTTAAGGCTTTTTCTGAAACTGTAAAAAGGGCCAAGCCTGGAGGTAAAGCTAGAGCCTTTTGACTGCCTGTTAGAACAACATCTATTTTATAGTCTTCTGTATTAATAGGCGCAGCTGAGAATGAAGATACTGTATCAACGATAAGTAAAACGTCTTCATATTTATTAACAATCTCAGAAATTTCTTTCAGAGGGTTCATTACACCTGTAGAGGTTTCATTATGAATTAAAGTAACAACATCAAATTCATTAGTAGACAATTTTTTGTCTAACTCTTCCGGACATATCGGTGAGCCCCACTCTGCGGAAAGAGATTCAGCATCCAGTCCACATCTTTTGGATACATCAAACCATTTGTCGGAGAAGGCCCCATTACAGCAATTTAGAACTTTCTTAGTTGTT
>MDSV01054843.1_pt1 | contig 11225 bp, 12 predicted proteins | sample 810851 | NCBI WGS metagenome assembly MDSV01 (sample SAMN05326640, study PRJNA326480) | marine metagenome | isolation source: seawater | place: Atlantic Ocean: North East | collected 2012 | reverse complement strand
TGATAGGCTGGATGTGGAAGCGCAGTAATGCGTGCAGCTGACCAGTACTAATAGCTCAATTGGCTTGATTTATGCACTGAAAAAAATTTTATAAACAATTGATTCTTTACCCACCCGAACTTATGGGTAAATTATTCTTAAAAAATAAATATATTTATAATAGTGATTTATTTTCCAAAAATTGATCAATCTGAAATCGATTTTATTTCTGATAATTCTAAACTTTATTTAAAAGAAAATAAAAAAAATAAAAATATCCCATTATTTGATCAAAAAATATTTAGAGAAATAATAAAATTCAATAACTCTTATAACTCTACAAACTATTTCGACGGTACATGGGAATGGATAGATAAAGAAAAAAAAAATAATTTTCACAAAAAATTTGAAAAAGATAATTTAAAAAAACTTAACGATGTTTTCTCAAATTTTTTTAGAAACTATCTATCATTTGGACTTATAAGTAGTCATTGGGAAAAAAGAAAAAATATTGGATGGAAAAGAAAATTACACTCAGATATATATAAGAATTTATCTTCATGGGAAGAGTTTACAAAAAAATCAAATAAAGACTATAAATTGTTACACTCTAATACAGAGGTAGGTAATCCATATGGCCTGACTTATAAAAAGAACATTATTTTGTTTGATACTCCAAGGCATGATTATTATGCAGAAAAGATAGTTAATTTAATTAAAAATTCAAAAAAGACTCCAATTATTCTTGAAATTGGAGGTGGTTATGGCGGCCTAGTGGCTCAACTTATTAAAAGAAAGTTAAAATTTAAATATATTAATATTGATATCTTCAAAACATTACCTGTTGCTTATTATTATTTAAAAAAAAGTTTTAAAATTGATATAACGATATCGAAATATATAAATAGTAAAGATATAGATAAAAATGATTTTATTTTCGTTCCATTTTTTGGCCAAAATTTTTGGCACTCTAATAAAAAAATAAATTTAGTATTTAACTCAAATAGTTTTTCTGAAATGGGTAGAAAAACACTTCATAAATATTTCGAATGTATAAATTCAAAAATTAAACCTTTATATTTATTGCATCAAAACACAAACGTTGCTTTATTTAAAAAACTAAGAAAATATCAAGAAATACCATCAGCTAAATTTCCAATAGATTATAATAGTTACGAAATGATCAATTCATCAATAAGTTTGTTTCAAGGTGGTTCTGGAAGATATAGAGAATATCTGTTCAAAAGAAAATATTAGTATATTTTTTGTAAAAGAGACCATTTTTCATTTTTTTTTCTCCAGAGATGAGGTGACCTAAACTTATCAACTGTCAAATTAAAGTCTTCATCTTTTAAATCAATATATTTTAAGAATTCATTATAATATTTTTTTGGAAACTCATGATCATACAATTTTACTAAATTTATACCTTCTTCCCTGGTTATTTTGTCGTTTCTTATTTCTTGTGCTGCATCATAGGAAGCTCGTCCAAGTCCAAATTTAATGTGAGTTAAATAATAGTGAAATGGATCAATTTTATCATCTATGCTTGAGTATTTTGAGTAGGATCCCTCAGTTCTTTCAGTATTTGGTCTAAATCCTGTATATTTAGCAGCGTAATAGTAACATTCTTGAGGATCCCATTTCAGGTAATAACCCAAATATCTTTGCTCAATTTTTTGTTTATTTAATTCCTCTATTGGCGGGGGGAAGTATGGTTCAAAATCATTAAGTTTGAATTTATAATTTTTTAAAATGTTTTCTAGTCTCTCTCCTCCAAGCCTAATCTCAGATTTATCTTTTAGAGAAAAAAATTTACTATCCATTTTTGGATTAGAATTTTCCTCGACAGCATTTCCATATTCAGCTTGATTTTCCCCATAAAAAATTAGATTTATACCAAACTTTAAAGCAATTAAAGGGCCTATTATTTTTTGTCCGATAATGAAGGGTTGGAATGGGTGTAATAAATTTATAAAAGCTAACTTTGTTAAAAGTTTATGAACTCTACCGTTGGGTGTAAATAAAATATTATCAAGTCCACCAACCTTGATCCAATTATCAAAGTTTTTCCATCCAATATCTGTGTACATATGTGGTGCCCATGTAACAGTTAATGGATTCATATTATATTTATATTTAAGTACATGGGCTGTGAATGCACTATCTTTACCTCCACTTCCAGGCACAATACAATCATATCCACTTGGCTTTCTGTGCCTGTCTAGTAATTTTAATAATTGATTTTCTCTGTCTTCCCAATTTATTTTAGATTTTGTCTCGTTATATTTGCAAGCATCACACTCCTTTGAACTTTGATCAATATGTAAACCTAATTTAGAATTACTTGAACTTTTAAATTCTACAACACTTCTAGGCCTTTGATTGCTCATCACACACTTTGAGCAAAATTCAACTTTTTCTGGTAATCCATATAGTGAATAATTTTTATTCATTTATTGAGATGTATTATTAATTAAAGTTTTGAGAAATTCCAGCCCAATGCTTGAGCTTTTTTCAGGATGAAATTGTGTTCCAATTATATTTTGATTTTTCACAGCAATTGCACAAAAACTTTTGTCATGATAAATGGATGTACCCACTTGATTAATTAGATCATCTGATTTTGCATAATAAGAATGTATATAATAGAATTTTTCATTGTTAAAATTTGATAGGTATGAGTATTTTTCATTTTTTTTAATAAAAGTTTCATACCAACCAACGTTAGGTAATATGTTGGAGCTTTTACTTTCTAACTTAAGTATTTTACCATCAATCAAACCCAAACCTTTTGTTAAACCATTCTCCTGGCTCTCATGAAATAAAAGCTGCATTCCTAAACATATTCCAAATAAAGTGTTATCTTTATTTTGAAGAAAATTTATAATTTTTTCATTCAGTTTTTTTTTCAAAATTAATTTCATTGCATGATTAAAAGCACCTACTCCTGGCAGTATACATAGATCTGAATTAATTTTATTACTTTCAGTGTAAAAGATTGGTTGATGGCCTAAAAATTTAATTGCATTATATAAACTTTGAATATTGCCCATTCCATAATCAAGAATTGTAATTTTCTTCATGAGAAGTTTTTTTTAATTTCAGGTATTGTTAATGTTTTATAATGCAAAACTGACGCAAGAGCGATAGACACATTTTGAAATTTGTTTTTTAATTCCAAGATATGGTCTAAATTTCCACAACCTCCTGATACTATCAATGGTTTTTTTAATTGTTTGTATGTGTGATGTATTAAATCAATATCAAAACCATTTTCAGTTCCTTCTTGGTCAATAGAGGTCAACAAAACCTCTCCACAACCTTGATCGTGGATTGTCTTTATCCAGTCATTTAAATTAATATTTGTTTTTTCTCTTCCACAAAATTTATACGGTTCCCATAAATTTGATGATAATTTTTTTGCTTCAATGTTAATTATTATTGTGGATTCTCCAAAATTTTTTACAGCTTCATTTAAAAAATTTGGACTCTCTAATGCTTTAGAGTTTATTGCCACCTTATCAGCACCAGAATTTAATGCACTTTCAATGTCTCTTAGAGATCTTATACCTCCACCTAGAGTTATAGGTACAAAGATTTCATTTGTTATATTTTTAATTAAATTAAATAAATTATTTCTTCCATATAAACTTGCCACTGAGTCTAGTATTAAAAACTCATCTATTCCTTCCTCATAATAATTTTTTATAATTTTATTAGGATCTCCAATTTTCCTTAATCCTTCAAGGTTGATGCCTTTGATTACATGATTATTTTTGATGTCAATTCTTGCTATTGTTCGCATATTTAAAGAAAATTGTTATAACATAGTTAATTTACTATGAATAAAAAAAAATTTAAAATTATTGGTTTTATTCCAGCTAAAAAAAACTCAAGAGATTTAAAAAATAAAAATTTTAAAAAACTTAATAATCTTAGTTTATTTGAAATTTCACTTTTAAGTTCAATACATTCAAAATTAATTAATCAAACATTTTTATCTTCAAACTCAGATTTTATTCTAAATAAAGCAAAACATTATGGCGCTATACAAGTAAAGAGAAACGAAAACTTCTGTAAATTTAATACAACTGCAAACGAAGTAATATTAGACTTTATAAAAAATAATCTTCCTAAAAATGAATATAAAGATTATGTAATAGTATACTTGCAGCCCACATCTCCATTTAGAAATCACAACCATGTTGATAAAGCAATTAATTTATTTTTTAAAAAAAAATATAAAATTTTAGTTTCAGTTGAAAAGAATAAAAATTTTTTCAAATCTTTCAAGTTAAAACAAAATCATCTTAAACCTTATTTTCAAAATAAACTGATTACCACTAATAGACAAGAGTTAAGTAATATTTACTCACCCAATGGTGCAATATATATATTTTATGTTAAAGATTTTCTTTTGCATAAAAAAATAAATTTTATTAATGCTGGAAAATTCATAATGAATAAAATAGAAAGCATCGACATTGACAGCCAAGAAGATTTTATAATGGCAAATCATTTAAGCAAAAAATATATAAATTACAAAAAATGATTTTTAAAATAAAAAATAGAATAATAAATGAAAATTCAGATCCACTTATAATTGCAGAAATTGGAATTAATCATAATGGAAATTTAGATCATGCAATATCAATAGCAGATAGTGCGATAAAATCAGGAGCTGAGGTAATTAAACATCAAACGCATATTCCTGACGAAGAAATGTCAATTGAGGCCAAAAAAGCAATTCCAGGAAATTCACAAAAATCTATTTATGAAATAATTAAATCCTGTTCTCTATCTGAGAAAGAAGAGTTTAAATTAATGCAATATATTAAATCAAAAAAAAGAATTTTTATTAGCACTCCATTTTGTCAGTCTGCTGTTGACAGATTAGTGAAATTTAAAGTACCAGCGTTTAAAATAGGCTCAGGAGAATGTAACAATATTGAGTTAATAAAATATATATGCAAATTTAAAAAACCAATAATAATGAGTACAGGCATGAATTCTTTAGAGCAAATATCAAAAATAGTTAGTTTTATAAATAGTCGAAAAATACCATTAGCAATCATGCACTGCACAAATGTGTACCCAACACCAATAGATAAGAGCAGGTTAAATTCAATAAGAATAATGTCAAAGAGATTTAAAAAAAATATAATTGGCTATTCAGATCATACCGTTGGGTTGTATGCCTCTTATGCAGCAATTAGTTTAGGAGCAAAAATTATTGAAAAACACTATGTAGATAGCCATGATAGAAAAGGTCCTGATGTTTCATGTTCTATGGATAAAACTCAAATAAAAGAATTGATTAAAGCTGCAAAGTTAATTAGTAAATCAATTCCTGGTGAAAAAAAACCTATCAAAGAAGAGCTGGTTACAATTAATTTTGCTTTTGCATCGGTCGTATCCAAAAAAAAAATTTTAAAAGGAGAAAAATTAACTAGGGAAAATATTTGTTTAAAGAGACCTGGTAATGGTGATTTTAATTATTCAGATTTTACTAAAGTATTAGGAAAAACTGCCAATCAAAATATAAATTCAAATAATCAAATCAAAAAAAAACATATTAGTTGAAAAATATAACTTTCATCACTGGTACAAGAGCTGATTATGGAAAGATAAAATCTTTAGTAATAGAGTTACAAAAAAAGAGAAGTAAGTTTAAAACTAATTTAATAATAACAGGAATGCACAATGTAAAAAATTATGGCAATACAAAGGATGAGATTGATAAAGATAAAATAAAAAACTGTTACAGGTTTAATAATCAATCTCAAAATAAGAATATGGATATTATTTTGGCAAATACCATTAAGGGTATTAATAAATTTGTTTCAAAAAATCCCACTGATTTAATAGTTGTTCATGGTGATAGAGTTGAGTCTTTAGCAGGTGCAATAACTGGTGCTTTAAATAATATTAAAGTGGCTCATATCGAAGGTGGAGAGTTATCTGGAACAGTTGATGAAATCATTAGACATTCTATTTCAAAATTATCTCATTTACATTTTGTGACCAATCAAATAGCCAAAAAAAGATTAATTCAAATGGGAGAGATTAAAAAAAATATTTACATAATTGGCTCTCCAGATTTAGACATTCTGCTTGGGAATAGTCTTCCTTTATTAGAAAATGTTAAGCAGCGGTATGGTATAAAATTTCAGAATTATGCAATTTTTATTTTTCATCCAGTCACAACAGAGTTAGACAGTATTAAAAAACAAATAGATAAACTGATTGAAACATTAGTAAAAAGTCAATTCAATTATATTATTCTACTACCTAATAATGATTTAGGAGGAAATATAATTTATGAACAAATTCTAAAATTAAAAAGAAAAAAATTAAAAAATTTCAAAATTTTTCCTTCCATGAGATTTGAGTATTATCTAACACTTCTTAAAAATAGTAATTTTATAATTGGAAATTCTAGCTCTGGTATTATGGAAGCACCATATTATGGTGTTCCAACCATCGATATAGGTAGTAGGCAAAAAAATAGAGCTAAAATACAATCAATTTTTAACCAGAATAATTTTACAAAAATATCTAAATTAATTAGTAAATATAAAGAAAAAAAATATAATTTAAAACCATTACAATATTTTGGATCTGGAAATAGTAATAAAATGTTTTTATCTATTTTAAAACAAAAACGAGTTTGGAAGATTAAAAATCAAAAACAGTTTGTTCAACTTGATTTAAATAAAAAAATTTTTAAAAATTGATTTAAAATTTTATAATTACCTATTATTGAATTTCCAAATCTACTTTCATCAATTCTTTCCAGTGAGTTTATTTTAATATTATGAGTATTTTGATTTAATTTATGGTAGTTGAAAATAACTGATGGTAAATCAGAATTATTTAAAAGATTTTTTAAATTTAAGTATTTTAAATTAATAGCCCTATATCCACAAAATAAATCATTTATTTGATAGTTTTTTTTGATCAAAAAACTAAATATTTTTTCAAAAATCCTATTTTTTCTATTTCGTTCACCAATTATCAAGTCAAATTTATTTAAATTATTAAGAAAATGTGGAATATATTTAGGATCATGCTCAAAGTCAGCATCCATAGTTATAGCGTATTTATAATTTAATTTTGCAATTCTGAGACCTTTTTTAATTGATTTGTCATAACCGTATGAAGTTTTATTTTTAATTACCTTAACTTTTGAAAATAAATTTTTAATTTTATTTGTATTGTCTGTTGAATTATCATCGATAATTAATTGGTCAATTTTATATTTTTTAAGTGAATTTAGTAATCTTATAAGATTATAATATTCATTTTTTGCAGGGATAATAATTACTATATCTTTTTTTAAAATAGATTTTTTAAAGGTCACTCTTTTTAAAGTAGTCTCCGGATTTTATATTTCTTTTAATTTTTCTTCCAATTAATTTTTTATAATTTTTAAGTGGCAAAGCATTTAGTGGGGAAGGCCTTAAAAAGATTAAATCCTCTTTTCTTATTATTTGATTCTTTATTATTTCCCTCCTCGCTCTTATGGATCTTCTTTGCAAAACTACTGTTTCTCTCTCATTTTTTTCTATAATTTTTTTTCCATTACCCATTGATATTTCTAATTCTCTAGCCCCCTCAACCATATCTTTCCAGGTTCTAGGGTTCATGGAAAACTTATGATCTGGACCAATTCTGTTATTGTTATCTGTAAAATGTTTTTCTATAACTTTTGCACCTAGTGCGATTGAACCTAGCACCGTAGAATGACCAAAAGTGTGGTCACTTAGACCTAAAATTAAATTTGGAAATTCTTTTTTATATTTCTTTAGTACATTTAGATTTATATGCTTAAGGTTTTCTTTTGAGGCTGTATAATTTGTGTTACATTGCATTAAAACAATTTTTTTATTAATTTTTTTAATTGCATTTACAGCATCAACAACTTCCCCAAAATTAGAGGCACCGGTAGCTAAAATGACTGGTTTATTTTTTTTTGCAATATATGACAAAATACTTAACCACGTAACATCGCCAGATCCAATTTTGAACGCGGGAACATGTGGATCTAAATGATCAACCATATATTTTGAGTAAGGACTACTAAAAAAATCTATACCAGCTTTTTGACATGTTTTTTTTAATTCAATTGTCCAATTTAGATTAATAGATGCATCTTTATAAACTTCAAAAACAGATTTTTTCCATTTTTTTTGATGAGAAAACTTACCTTTAAGTGATTTAAATCCGTAATCGCTTACAATTGTATCTGCACTAAAGTGCTGAAATTTGGCAGCATCTGCACCTGCTTCTGCGCATAAGTAGATTAGTTCTTTAGCTTTGTTTAAATTTCCATCATGATTTGCAGCTATATCCGCAATAAAATATGTTTTACTTTCATTAGAAATAGTTTTTTTTCCAATTTTAAATTTTAACATTTTTATTTATACTCTTTTGATAACTTTCTAATTTCGGTCAAAACATCATACTTTTTTATCTTCAACAATCTAGTAATTTTATTTACATTCATACTCATGTCCATTGGTCTCTTTAATGCGCTCGGTTTATAATCAATGCATTCAAAATTTCTGTCTAATTTTAACATCTTGCATAATTGTAATATAAATTTTTCTTTCGAAATCTTATCTTTTGATCCAATATTATAAACACCTTTTTTTAGTTTTCTCAGACCCATAACAATAATTTTTGCAAGAGTAGAAATATGCAATGGGCTAAAAAAAATATTTTTAAATAAAGTAATTTTTTTTGATTTTTTAAAAATTACATGATCATGAAAAGTTCTTTTTTTTTTATCTTTATGAATAAAATTAACTCTTAAAACCACCCCATTATTTTGCAATACAAATTGTTCTGCAATAATTTTGGAATGAGAATAATTATTCATCGGATTTATATTTTTTTCTATACTAAACTCTTTATCTGAATAGACATGATCTGTAGAAATGTAAATTTGCTTGATTTTTTTCTCTCCACAAATTTTTGATATTATAAATGCTGTTAAAATATTATCTTTAAAACATTTTAGAATATTTTTTTCACATTTTTCGACATTAATATTAGATATAGTATTTATAATAATTTCAGGTTTAGTTTTTTGTAATAACTTTAAAAAGCTTTTTGTATTATTGAAATTACAATAATACTTATTTTTCTTTGATCTTGATTGTGAATAAAACGGAAATTTATTTTTCCTTAGTTCCTTGCAAATATTACTACCAAGAGAACCATTAGAGCCTAATACAAGAACACCTTTCATTTTATTTCCTAAAAAGTTTTTTTGCTATTTTTAGATCCGTAGGAGTATCTATATCAATTGCACTTGCTCTATCTATTTTAAAGTATCCAGTATTATGACTTATTATTTTTTGATCTTTTAAGAAACTTTTTGTATTAAAAAAATAAAAATAACCACAATCATGATACATTTCTTCAATATCTTGTGAACGTTTATTTCTATATTTTTTCCATTTAAAATTTATTTTTTTATTTTTTAAATTTAGAGCTCTATATATTGGATAATCAAATGTTGTTACAGAAATTAAACTATTTAATTTTTCAGATTTAAATTTCTTAAAAGCTTTTTTTAAATACTCGGATTTTAAGAGTGGTGTTGCTGGGTAAATACAACAAATATATTTATATTTACTTAATCTATTTTTATTTATTTCTCTTAAGAGAAGATTATCTGTTGTAACTTTGTCTCCTGAATACTTTTTTTCTCGAAGACCAAAATTAATTGCACCATATTTTTTTCCTAGTTCTAATATTTTTTTGGAGTCACTTGATACAATTATTTTATTAAAAATTTTTGATTTTTTTGCGGTATTGATAGTTCTGCCAAGAAAGGGTGTTCCAAAAAAATTTAATATATTTTTATTTTTAATTCTTTTGCTACCAGATCTTGCTGGAATTATACATATTAGATCATTCATTACCTTCTCTAAACTATTAATATTTTTAAAAAAAGTTTCAATTTTTTATTTTTTTGAGCTATAAAATTATTTAAAATATTCAATGCAAAATAGATCTATATCATTAGAACATGAAAAAAAAGTTTGGGATGCAGAAAATTTATTTTATTTAAATGCAAAACCCTCTAGGTTGGGCAAATTTATATATCACTATGAAATATATAAAAAAATTAAACATATACCGGGGGATATTCTTGAATTTGGCGTTTTTAAAGGAGCATCTTTTTCAAGATTTTTATCATTTAGAAAAATTTTAGAAAACCAAGATAGTCGTAAAATAGTTGGTTTTGATGATTTTGGAACTTTTACCGTAAAAGGTACCAAAGATGATAAGAGCTTTGCGAAAAAATTTAATAATACGTTAGGCAAGGGTGCAGATCAAAAAAAACTCGAAAAATTACTAAAAAAAAACAATCATGGTAATTTTGAGTTAGTAAAAGGAGATGTTGTGAAAACTTTACCAAAATATTTAAATAGGAACAAAGGTTTTAAAATTGCTCTTCTTCATTTAGACCTAGATATTTTTAGGCCAACAAAATATGTATTGGAAAAACTTTTTAGCAGAATGCAGAAAGATGGAATTATTTTAATTGATGATTATAGTGAAATTTATGGTGCAACTAAAGCAATAGATGATTTTTTGAAAAAGAAAAAATTAAAAGTTGAAAAACTTAGTTTCTATAAAAGACCATCATTCATAAAAATTTAGAAAAGATGCCCAACATACAAAATACTTTTAGTGAAAGATCAAAATGGATCAATACAAGATCTAGCACAATATTTCCAATCTATTTGAATAAAAATAATGATCAGATATTAGTATTTCAAAATTACTGGAAATGGAAAAGTAAAATTAAAGATTTAAAATTTATACTTACATTAAGAGCTCAAAACTCTAAAATTATTAATCAAACAAAGTATTCTGTAAAAATTCATAATGAACTTTCAATAAAAAAAATTTTTAATTTAAAAAATAATTTTATAGGCCAATTAGAATGTGAAATTGCTAGTAATAAAAATTTGAAGTTTCCCTATCCTGCTTTAATGATGTTTTATAGGAATCTAAATGGTTTTGAAAGTGTTGTACATTCTGCTGGTAGATATTTAAATTTAAATGAAAAAATATCTTCAAAGTTTCACGAAAGTAATTTTAAATGTTTTTTTGATGATGATTTTACCCCTTTAATTCATGTTTTCTCTGGAAGAAAAGTCAATAATAAATCAAATTCAATATTACTTGGTTTTTATGATAAGAGAAATAAGCATATTTTT
>MDSV01050215.1_pt1 | contig 11225 bp, 13 predicted proteins | sample 810851 | NCBI WGS metagenome assembly MDSV01 (sample SAMN05326640, study PRJNA326480) | marine metagenome | isolation source: seawater | place: Atlantic Ocean: North East | collected 2012 | reverse complement strand
TGAAGGAGATGATGACCACGAAGGTCATGATCACGATGAAGATAAAGATGATCATGAAGGAGATGATGACCACGAAGGTCATGATACTGAAAAAGAGATAATTGATGCACTCTCAAATATTGAAGGAATTGTTGATCCTAATAATTTATCTTGGCCAAGAAAAATTATTATTAATGATAAAGAAATATCAATAATGGAAAGACCTGAAAAGGTTTTAACTATTTCATTAGGTCATGATGAAATACTTTTTGGTATATCTAATAAAGATCAAATAGCAGGAACAACATCTTTTGCTCAGGATGAAGGAAGCAATATTCAATTAAAATCTGAAGGCTTACCAGTCGTAACGACCGATCCTGAAACAATAATAGCATTGTCACCAGATTTGGTATTTGCTGATCCTTATGCATCTGTAGAATTAATGGATACATTAGAGGATATTGGTATAACTGTTATTCAAACCTCATTAGATAATTCTGCCCAAGGAAGACAGAATGATATATGGATGATGTCTTACATAACTGGAAATTTGAATAATGCATTAGTTTTAAATGAAGATATTGATGCTAAAGTTAAGATCTTAAATGATTTAGCAGCAGAAAATTTAGAAAATACTAAAAATTTGATAACCTTATCCTGGTGGGATGCTTATTGGACTGCAGGTTCAGGTTCAACAGAAGATGCCATAATTCAATTAGCAGGTGGTAAGAATGTTTCAGCAATGAACGGTGTTGAATCAAATAACACAATAGAAAAGGAACTTCTTATATCTATGAATCCAGAAATGATTTTGATAACTCAATCTGTACAATGGGGAGGTCAAGATTTTTATGATGAATTGATGTCAGACGAATCACTTGCATCTATAGAGGCTATTAAAAACAATGAAGTTTACATGGTTAACTCTAACTGGTGGTCTACTCTTTCTTATTGGAACATTAAAGGATCGGAACAATTAGCAAAAATATTGTGGGATTTAGATGAGATTGAAAATTTTGGAGACTTCGAATGATAAAAATTAGAGATTTAGATTTTAGTTATGAAAAATTTAAAGCTCTAAATAATATCAATGTTGATATTGATGAGATTTGTACTGGTTTCCTAGGGCCTAATGGCTCTGGGAAATCTACAATTCTTAAGATACTTAGTGGAATTTTAGATGTTTCTTATGGGAATGTACTTATTGATGATAAATCGATACAAAATATTTCAAAAAAGAATTTGTCTAAAATAGTAGCTATCGTTACTCAGGATTTAGAACCTACATTTGATTTTAATGTTAGAGAAATAATAGAGATGGGTAGATATCCATACCTAAATACATTTGGTTTTTTGTCAAAAAAAGATAAATTCGTTATTGATAAAACTATTGAGATGTTAAATTTAAGTTCTTTATCAAATAACAAAGTTGATGAAATTTCCTCTGGTCAAAAACAGAAAGTTAGAATTGCAAGGGCTTTAGTCCAAGAGCCTCACTATTTATTGTTAGATGAACCTACTTCAAACTTAGATCTTTCTAATAAAATATTAATTCTAGATGTAATAAAAAATATAATTTCTAATGGAACTAAAGTAATTGTCACTTCACATGATCTTCGGTTTATTGGCGAAGTAACTAATAAATGTTTTATGATTTCTGAAGGAAAAATAATACATGCGGGCGAAACAAAAGAAATATTAAATAAAAATAATGTGTTAGACCTATTTGATCTCAAGACATTACCAGAATGGGTCATGTAAATAATTCATCTACCAAGCATCTTTATGCTTAGAAAATCAAACAGAATGGACTTAATCAGAGAAATCAATAAATCTATAGATTCAAAAACGAAACCTATTGGGTCACTTGGAAGAATTGAAGATATTGCTAGAAAAATTTGCTTGATACAAAAATCTACTAATCCAATTTTAATTAATCCTAAAATCGTTATATTTGCTGGAGATCATGGTATTGCTAATTCTGGTGTAAGTAAATACCCTCAAGAGGTTACGAACCAAATGGTTAAAAATTTCTTGAATGGTGGAGCTGCAATTAATGTTTTTTCGTCAACTCATTCAATAAAACTATTAATTGTAGACGCAGGTGTAAACTATGAATTTGAAAATACCAAAAATCTAATAAATAAAAAAATTGATTTTGGAACAAAAAACTTCATTAATCAAAAAGCAATGAATAAGAAACAATTAGAAGAATGTTTTAAGTCAGGTAAAAAGATAATACAAGATATTTCTTTATCAGGAACTAATATCATAGGATTTGGAGAAATGGGAATTGCGAATACATCTTCTGCAACTATGATCATGAGTTCTTTACTTAATTTACCAATAGAAAAATGTGTAGGAACAGGTACTGGTCTCAACCAAAAGCAATTAAAAATAAAAACAAATTTACTAGAACAAGCAAAACAATTTCACGGGACTATAAATGATATATACGAAGTATTACAAACCTTTGGTGGTTTTGAAATTTTGCAAATGTGTTCCGCGATGCTTGAGTCATATAAAAAAAATATGATTATTATGGTTGATGGATTTATAAGCACTTGTGCATATTTAGCTGCTTCTAAAATTAATCCTAAAATTATTGATAATGTGTTTTTTAGTCATAAAAGTCCTGAAAGAGGACATAACTTATTATTAAATAAAATTGATGAAAAACCTATATTAAATCTAGATATGAGATTAGGGGAAGGAACAGGATGTGCCCTTTTATACCCAATAATTCTAAATTCAGTTAATTTCATTAATAATATGGCAACTTTTAAAAATGCTAAAGTGAGTACCAAAATAAATGATTAAAGAAGAAATAAAAATATTTTTTACGTCTATTATGTTTTATACTAGAATTCCTTGTCCATCTTACATAGATCACTCAGATGAATATTTAAATAAGGCCTCTAGATATTTTCCTTTAGTTGGAATTATAGTTGGTGCTATTAGTTTTATTCTTTTTTGGATATCTAACCAAATTTTTAATATTCATATTAGTATTGTTATCTCTATTGCTGCAGGAATACTAATTACAGGAGCATTTCATGAGGATGGATTAGCAGATACCTTTGATGGGTTTGGGGGTGGTTGGACTAGAGAAAAAATTCTAGAAATAATGAAGGATAGTAGAATTGGAACTTATGGAACAATATCTTTATTAGTTTTAGTAATACTTAAGATTTTTACTTTTTCTTCCTTAGTTATGGAAATTCAATCTAATTTTACTAATAATAGTGATTTGATTATCTTATTAATTTTTATAACTTATCATTCAATTTCAAGGCTCACAGCTATTAGCATAGTTTTTACTTCTGATTATTCTAGAGATAATGAAATAGGAAAATCTAAACCGGTAGCAAAAACTAATACAAAGATTGAAATATTAATAGCTTACTTCTGGGGTATATTGCCACTGTTAGGACTAATTTATCTTATTCCAGAATTTATATTAGTAATTTCTTTACTAATTTTTTTCTTTTTTTATTCATCTAGATATTTTAAAAAGCATATAGGTGGATATACTGGAGATACTTTGGGAGCTGTTGAACAACTATCTGAAATAATTTGTTTATTAACATTTTTAGGACTAACAATATTTTTTATATAGTCTGATTTTTTAATAATGGGAGGATATGCATGGGTAAAAAATTAATGTTTGTATCTGGAGGAGCAAGAAGTGGGAAAAGCTCATTTGTTGAAAATTGGGCTTCTGAAAATGGAAAAAATGTTTTATTTATTGCAACTGCAGAGAGATCTGATGAAGAAATGAATCAAAGAATTGATTCACATATTAAGAGTCGTCAAGAATCTTGGAAAACTATCGAAGCTCCTTTGAATATATCTAAATATATTAACGATAGTCACAATATTTTTGATACTGTTATTGTAGATTGCATCAACTTACTATCTTCAAATGCATTGCTGAAGCTTTCAAAGGACTCAAATCAAAAAGAATCTGATGATGCAATCTTATTTCAAATCGAAGACCTTCTGAATATTTATAATAAGTCTTCTGCAACTTGGTTGGTTGTAACCAATGAAGTTGGTATGGGCCTCGTTCCTCCATATAAATTAGGCAGACTATTTAGAGACTCTCTAGGAAGAGCTAACCAAAAATTAGCTCAGTTAGCAGATGAAGTTATTTTTATGGTTTCAGGAATTCCTTTATATATTAAAAAGTAATTTATGGAAATATTTGTAATTAGACATACGGAAGTAAATAATCCAGATAATATTTGCTATGGAAATTATGATATTCCATTGATGAAAAACTTCGATATAAAATCAAAAAATATTTTTAAAAATCTTCCGCATGAATTTGATCAAATTTTTTCAAGCCCCTCAAAAAGGTGTACTGATTTACTTAATTCTCAAAATAAAAACTTTATAACAAAAAGAGAATTGAGGGAATTAGAATTTGGGGATTGGGAAGGTAAAAAATGGGATGAAATAAATCAAAAAGATTTAAACTTTTGGATGGAAGATTATGTTAATAGATCCCCTAAAAATGGCGAAAGAATGATTGATCTATTTAATAGATCAATTGAATTTACATATAGTACATATAAATTAAATTTTAAAAAAATACTTTTTGTAACTCACTCTGGAGTAATTAGATCATTACTATCTGAGGCAAAAAAAATTAATCTTGACGAAATATTTAATGTTTCAGTCGAGTATGATGAAATTTTCAGGTTTAAAGTTAATTATTCAGATAAACCTTGTTTGATTTTTTTAGATAAAAAAGAAGTATTTGAAAATAAACAAAATATATAAAAATTCCTTTTATCTTCATTAAATCCTTGAATGGGCATATTAATTCTATTTATTAATATATTTTAATTTTTGTATAATATTGAAAAAGTAAAGGATATCCATGGGACAACTTACATCAGAACAAATGGCTCATTTTAAAGAATTTGGCTTTTTGAAAATTGAAAATCTGATTGATCCAGAAAATATTATTGACCCAATAGTAGATGAATATCACACAGTTCTTTCCAATCTAGCAAATGAACTTTATGCCAAAGGTAAAATTTCTTCTAAATATGAAGATTTACAATTTGGTGAAAGAGTAACTAAAATTTATGCTGAATCTGGAGAAGTATATAACCAATATTTCGACTTTTCGCTTCCTCAAAGTGGAATAAAATCTGATACTCCTTTTTGGGCTGGACCAGCAGTCTTTAATGCACTTAGATGTGAAAGTCTATTAGATGCAGTTGAAACTATTATTGGAGATGAGATTTTTTCAAATCCCATACAACATGTGAGAATTAAAGTTCCAGAATCTGAGGCTCCAAGAGATGAAAATGGACTAGTTAAGTTTGGAGCAACCCCTTGGCATCAAGATGCAGGTGTTGCGACTAAAGAAGTCGATAATACTAATATGTTGACTGTTTGGTTTCCCTTAATGGATGCTTCTGAAGAAAATGGTTGTTTGCAGGTAGTTCCTGGAAGTCATGTAGGAAAAGTACTGACTCATTGTCCAGGATTTAATCCTAAGACTGGTGAATTAGTCCAAGGTTTAAATGCTGGCGGTTTACAAATTCCAACAACTTTGTTTGAATCCGATAATGCGATGGCAGTTCCAATGAAAAAAGGTGACGCTTTATTCTTAACAAAAAAAACTGTACACTCTGCTTTACCTAATATAAGTGACAAAATACGATGGAGTTTTGATCTTAGATATCAACCTATAGGTGAACCTACTGGAAGAGATATATTTCCAGGATTTGTAGCAAGAAGCAAAAAAAATCCTGAAGATGTATTGTATGATCCTCAGATTTGGCAAGACATGTGGCAGAATGCTAGAGATGAACTAGCCAAAGAAGAACAATTTGCCTTTAATAGGTGGGATGGCGAAGATCCTGCTTGTGCATAAAAGAATTGAGGAATGAATTTGAATGATTACAAAACCCATGATTATGAAGGCTTAGTAGCTGAAACAATCAAAATGAAATCATCAAATGGTGATGAGATAAATGCATATCTTGCAAAACCCCTTGTTGAAGGAAACTTTCCAATAGTTGTTCTGATTCATCATTTACCAGGATGGGATGAATTATATAAAGAGTTTACTAGAAAATTTGCTCATCATGGATACATAGCTATTTGCCCCGATTTATACCATAGAGAGGGAAATGGTTCACCAGATGATGTTGCAGCTGAAGTAAGATCAATGGGTGGAGTATCAGACAAACAAGTTATTGAAGATATTTTAGGTGCTTCTAATTATGCTAAAAATTTACCGAGTAATAATGGAAAAATTGGATTATTTGGAACCTGCTCTGGAGGAAGGCATGCTTTTCTAATTGGATGCTCAACAGATAATTTTGATGCTATTGTGGAATGTTGGGGTGGAAATGTAGTTATGAATATTGAATCGTTGACTGATAAACAACCAACATCTCCTTCTGCATTGACTTCATCTTTATCTTCACCTCTACTGGGTTTATTTGGTAATGATGATGTTTCTCCTACTCCGGAAGATGTGAACGAACACGAAAAATTATTGAAAGATAATAACAAAGATTATACTTTTCATAGATATGATGGAGCTGGACATGGATTCATGTATTATCAAACACCACTCTATAGGCAACAACAATCTATGGATGCATGGGAGAAAATATTTGATTTTTATGAAGATAAATTAAGGAGCTAATTATGTGCACAATGATAACAGAAAAAGCTAATGTAAAAGGTTCAGGTAAGAAAAGTAAAAATTGGATCCCGATTGATTCATGTGATATTTATTATGATCATTCGACTTATGTAGATTGTGAACATTCCATAACTCTCAGTTTTAAGAATGAAATGAATCCAATCGACTCAAGAATTACAGTTGAAATTACACCAGAGTCAGCTAAAGATATTATGGATAAAATAAATCTTGCTCTAAAAAAAGGAAATCACCTATCTTAAATAATTGGTCTTAGTTTATGATGATCAGAATTGTTTTGAAAATCCATTGCAACATCTAAAACTTTCCTATCGTCCATTATTTTTCCAGAAAGCATAAGGCCAATTGGCATTTTTTCTTTGGTCAATCCTGCAGGAATAGATATAGAAGGTTGCCCTGTAAGATTGAATACACCCGTAAACTTTCCCATTGAATTTGCTTCAAAAGTATTAGGGTTTTCAGAATTCTTAATAAGTGGAGTTTTTACTGGAACCGTTGGAGTAAGAATTATGTCATGATTATTCATGACTTTTGTCATTTGATAATTAAATTTAGACATGTTTCTTGATGCTGCTAGGTATTCTTCTGAAGAAATACCTAATCCTCCAAGTAGTCTATTAATAACTGTTTTTGTATATTTTTCCGATTGTTTTAAGTAATTTTTATGTATTGATAAAGCTTCAGGAAGTAGTACTCCCACATTGATTTTTCTTCCATCTTCAACAAAAGGGATTTCTATTTCTTCTACTTGGTAACCTAAGTTATCAAATTTATTTACTGCTTCTAAAATTGTATCTTTGATTTCTATATCAATATCATCAAAAAAATAATTTTTTGGAACAGCAATCTTTATATCTTTTCTTTCAAATTTTTTTTCATCAAAAAAGTCTGGTTTAGTCCTATAAGAATATTTATCATTAATATCAAATCCTGCTATAACCTTCATTACTTCTAAGCAATCCTCAGCAGATCTAGCCATAGGGCCAACATGATCCATAGACCAACTCAAGTCTAATACTCCTCTTCTAGAAACAACTCCATAAGAAGGCTTGAACCCAGTTATACCACATAAAGAGGCTGGCATTCTTACAGAGCCGCCAGTATCTGTTCCTATGGCAATTGTGCACATACCTGAACTTACAGCAACAGCAGATCCTGAGCTAGAGCCACCTGGAACGGCATCAGTATTCCAAGGATTCCTACAGGTATCTGTACTTGAATTCATTCCTAATGTACCAAATGCAAATTCTACTAAATTTGTTTTTCCTAAAATTACAGAATTACTATTCCTAAAATCATCACTGATTTTTGCGTTTTTATTAGCAATATTATTTTTAAGAATTTTCGAGCCAGCTGAAGTGACTTTATTTTCAATATCGACTAAATCTTTTAACCCTACTAAAATACCAGTAAGTTTATTTGAGTCTCCATTTTTAATTTTTTTATCTGCATTTGAAGCATCTAGCTTAGATTCTAAATTATATATATCTAAATAAGCATTATATTTTTTGTTAAGATTACTTATTCTTTTATTGAATAAATCAGTAGCTTCAACTACAGATAATTTTTTTTCTAAATAAAGTTTATTTAGTTCATTTATACTTTTATAGAAGACTTCATTGTTCATTTTTGATATCAAATATCCTTTGTCGAGGTTCGAAATTACTATACTCTTGTTCTAATAATTCTGAATAATTTTTTCTAAAATTTCTATAACTTAGGTATGATTGCTCAAAATCATCTTTTGAAAGACTAATATTTTTTTCATTCAAGAGATTATTAAAGTATTCTTTCGATGTTTTATTATTTTTCATAATTATTTTCTAATTTCTTTGTATATTATAATTTTAATTATTTAGAACAATATACTAAAATGAACTCTTATTACAACGGTACACTTGATAGACAAATAAAATCAAGAACAATAAAAAATATAAATGGGTTAGATATTCATTTTTTAGAATCTGGTGTTGAATACGCTCAAAATGGATTGATAGTTCTATTACATGGATTTCCAGAATTAAGTTTTAGCTGGAGAAAACTTATTTGTAGACTAAGTAATGTTGGTTTTCATGTTATTGCTCCTGATCAAAGAGGGTTTGGTAGAACATTAGGAGCTGATCTTTCTTATACATCTAATCTAAGTACTTATAACCATAAGAATCTCTCTGATGATATTTATTTACTTGTTAAGAAATTAGGTTACGAGAAAGTTAAGTGTATTATTGGCCATGATTCAGGATCTGGTGTTGCCGGTTTTTCTGCCTTAATTCGACCTGATTTTTATGAAAGCTTAATTATGATGAGTGCACCATATTCTGGTGTTTCAGATTTTACTAAAATTCAAGAAGACAAATATTTACCTATAACAGATGAAATAGATGTCGATTTAGCTTCTTTAGAAGTCCCAAGAAAACATTATCAATCTTATTACAGAACAAAAAATGCAAATGATCAAATTATGAATTGTGAGAAAGGATTAAATGCATTTTTTAGGGGTTATTATCATTATAAAAGTGCTGATTGGGAAAATAATAAACCTTTTGAGCTAGATAATTGGAGTGCATCTGAACTTTCAAAAATGCCAACATATTACATTATGAATAAAAATGAAACTATGTCAGATACAGTAATTAATAATATGCCTTCCAAAGTAGAAATAGATAATTGCAGATGGTTAACAAATAAAGAAATTGAAATCTATTCCAAAGAGTATACTCGAACAACTTTTCAAGGAGGACTAAATTGGTATAGAGCATCAGTAGATTTAGATAATTTAAAAGAATTATCAGTTTTTAGTGAGAAAAAAATTATAGTTCCATCAATATTTATTTCTGGCAGAAATGATTGGGGTATATATCAAAAACCTGGGTCAATTAATCTTATGAAGAAATCAAACTTGGATTTCAGAGGAGTACATCTTATAAGTAATGCAGGGCATTGGGTTCAGCAAGAAAAACCTGATGAGGTTTCAGAAAAAATCTTATCATTTATAAGTCAGTTTTGAATATTTTTAAATGGATCAGAATTGTTTCTTTTTTCTCTAACTATTTCTAAAACAGCATTGATTCCATCAGGGAATGCACCACATTTTATAGCTTCAACCTTATCTATTTCAGATTTTTCATCTTCTCCTATTGCCATGTGAGCAACAGCTCTGTTTCCGAGAGCATCTGAATTTTTTGGATTTATTTTCAAAGCTCTTGTTAGATTCACTATTGCTTGTTCAAATTCTCCAATTGTTAAATATGCTGTTCCTAGATTGAATTGAACTTCAAAATTTTTTGGATCTTCCCACGCAGCTTTCTCAAATTCTTCAATAGCTTCGTCATGAAGACCAAGTTTTACTTTATTTAAACCAGATTTAAAATGATCAGAACTCATATTTGTTATTTTATCATCTAGAATGCTTTGGTTCGATAATAACTTAATTGTAAGAACTTATCTAAGATCAAATCGAGAAAGTTATTATCGAGAATTATATTTAATCATTCAAATAATATTTACGCCAGTTATGTGTCTAAAGATCTAGTAGATTGAAAATTTATTTTTTGATTTTATTTAATAATTCTTCTTCTGAAAAGAAAAAAATATTTTTTATTATTTCCATACTTTTTTCTGGATAAACCCTCTTGAACATTGCTTCAGCATTTTTCATTACAATATTTACATCATCAGTAATATAATCACCAAGTAGAGATAGTTTGATGACCTTATATCCCATTTTTAATTCATAATAAATGTATTCTTTATTTTTAAACATTTCTTAATTTATAATTGTGCAAAAAGTTCTAGCGCTTTTTCTCTTGATTCCTTTAGATCAATTATTGGATTTGGATAATTTTTACCAAGTTTTACTCCTGCTTCACTTAATATCTTAGTTGGTGCATTCCAAGGATTAAACAAATATTCATTATCTAATTCTTTTAACTCAGGAACAAATCTCTTTGTATATAAACCATCTTTATCAAATTTCTCACCTTGAGTTACAGGATTAAAGATTCTAAAATATGGAGCTGCATCTGCTCCTGACCCTGCAACCCACTGCCAACTAGATTTATTATTGGCTAGATCTGCATCAACTAGACAATCCCAAAACCACCTTTCTCCCATTCTCCAATCTATTAATAAATTTTTTACTAGGAATGAACTTACTATCATTCGAACTCTATTATGCATATAACCTGTTTGCCACAGTTCTCTCATTCCTGCATCAACTATGGGATAGCCAGTTTTTCCTTTCTTCCAGTGATTAAATAATTCTTTATTATGTATCCATGGAAAATTATTAAATTTTTCTTGAAAGTTTGAAGTTGTGATTTTAGGAAAATGAAATAGTAAATAATAAGAAAATTCTCTCCAACCTAATTCACTCTTAAAATGATAAGTGTCTTTATCTGATATATTTTCTAATTTTTCTGTTCCATGCCATATAGTATTTGGAGAAATTTCCCCAAAATGAAGATGTGGGGATAATCTAGATACATTTTTTTTAGCTGGAAAATTTCTTCCGACTTTATAATCATTGATTCCATTAGAAAAAAAGTCT
>MDSV01208603.1_pt1 | contig 11226 bp, 4 predicted proteins | sample 810851 | NCBI WGS metagenome assembly MDSV01 (sample SAMN05326640, study PRJNA326480) | marine metagenome | isolation source: seawater | place: Atlantic Ocean: North East | collected 2012 | reverse complement strand
GGCCGAGCTGCGCGAGAAGCTCGGCGACGGCGTGCGGGGGGAGGCCCGTGGCCGCCATCGCCGCCGCCAGCGCGCGGCGGCGGCGCGTCGGGGGCTCGCCCGGGTGGAACAACCACTCCTGCGAGGGCTCGGACGCTGCCGCGCCGCCCGCGGCGACTCGCGCTGACTCGATGCCTCGCCACGTGCGGACGTCGCCCCAGAGCGCGGCGCCGCCCGGGAGGCGGCACAGCACTCTGCCCACGTCGCCGTTCGCGACGGCCACCGCCGGGTCGAAGGACTCCTCTGCGGAGGGGTCTGCGTCTGTGAGGTGCTCTGAGAAGGACGACGAGGACGACGGGACGCGCGCGACAGCGAGCACACGAAGCAACAGGCTGGCGTCGCCCACCGCGGCGGCTGCAGCCGCGGCGGCGTGCACGACGGCGAGTGCGCCGGGAGTCGCCGCGATGGCCGCCGCCTCTTCGGCTCGACGTGCGCGCGCGGCGGCTTCGTCCGCCGCCACCGAAGCCGCGCGCCCCGCCGCCTCCGCCGCCTTCATCTTGCGCTCTGCCGCCGTGGGAGGCGCCGCAAGAGGCGACGCGAGCGCCGCCGCCGCTGCCGCGGGGGACGCCGAAGATTCGCCGTGCTCCTCCTCCAGACTCATGAGCGCGACGCCCGCCTTGAGAAGGGGCGAGGAGCTGCGGCCGCGCCTGTCGCTCTCGACTGCGCCGCCGCCCTCAAGCGCGAGCGCGACGCCGGCCAGGTCCGTCGCCGCGAGCTCGGCGGCGGCGGCGGCGGCGAACGCCGCGCCCTCAGGGGCGAACGGCGACGGAACCGCGCGGATCGCCGCCGCGGCGACGGCGGCGCGCGCGGATATCGAAGCGTCCGCCGAGGCGAGCGCCCATAACTCCCGCAGATGAGACGAGAGCACGTGCGCGGCGTCGGCGCCCGTCCGCTCGGCGTACGCCGCGCCGGACGTCGCCGGCGCCGCTTCCGCGAACCCCGCGCGCGGCGATTTCCGTTCGTCCGGCCGCCGCGGCGACGCAGACGGCGAACTGTGTTTGAGGGGTTCGCGGAAGCGGTGCGGGCGCCCGGCGCGCTCGTCCTCGCTCTCGCCCGCGCTCGACACCGGGTCGCTGCGGTCGCTCCCATACGACGCGTTCGTTTCCTTCTTGACCCGGGCGACGCCGTCGCCGGCGGCGGCGAGCCACCCGTCGAACGCCAAAACCGAAGCCGCGCGCCCGTCCGCGCGCCTTTTCCCGCGCGCGGCGAGTTCCTCCGCGGAGCCGACGCTCTGCGCCGTGCGCCGTGCGTCGCGCGCATACGCCTGCCCCGCGTGCGCGGACCCCCCCCGGCTCCAAACCTCCCGCTTCGCCTGCTCCACCTTGTGCAGGGGGTTCGCCTCGCTCTTCCGCCGCGACCGCCGCGCGCCGAAGATGAACGAGAGCCCGAGGTGCTTCCCGGACCCGGAGCGCCGCGGGCGCGACTTCTCGGGCGACGAGGCGTTCAGACCGGTGGTCGCGTCGGAGGGCTCGAGCTCGTCGCGCTCGTCCTCCGAGTCGTCCCCGAAGCGACCGTCGCCGGCGCCGTACCCTCCGCGCGAGCCCGTCGCGGACCCGGGGTTGGAGAACACGCCGGCGAACGCGTCGACGGAGTTCCGGCGGAAGGGGGGCGAGCGTCGCGGCGACGCCGACCGCCCCCGCTCAGAGTCCAGGCGGCCGTGTTCGGGCGACCTCGAGCCCCCCCGAGGGAAGGCGGAGGACTCGCGTCGCACGTGCTGTTTTCTCCGCTCCAGCAGATCCAGATTTCGCGCGTCCAGGGCGGACCCCAGACCTGCCGGGGTCCCGGGTGAACCCACGACGCCGCGCGGGTCAGCGAGATTCGTAACCGCCCCCCGCGCCCCCGCGGAGGCGGCGTTCGCGGCGGGAGGGTCGATGGGAGGCACCCGCGCGCGCGGGTACGCGGGCGCGCGCGGGGCAAAGCCACTGCTCTCGCCCGAGAGCGCGAGCGCGTGCGCGGCGGGACCCGCGGCGGAGGTAGTGGAAGTGAACCCGTCGCCCACCGGGATCGACGCTCTCGGGGACGACCCGAAGCTTTGGACCTCAGACGCGCCGCTCGATTGCGCGGTGCGGAACGTCACCGAGACGACTTTTTCGCGCGCGGGGCGTCCCGCGTTTTTTCGCGCGGACAGCAGACGTCGACTCCCCGCGCGCACGATCGAGCCCGCGCGGAGGTACTCCGGCTCGGCGGCGGGTTTTTCGGTGGCGGACGTCCCGAAAAAACCTCCGCCGCGAACTTTCCGTTCGTTCCTGCGGGTCCCGGACCCTGGCCCGGCGGGTCCCAGCGCGAGGCGCTCGTCGCTGTCCTCGTCGAGCAGCGCGTCGAACAGCGCCCGGCCGTCGCCTCGACCGAGCTCGGACCGCTCGGCGTCGACGTCGGACGTCCACGGCGGGCGCGCGGCGGCCTCGCCACCTCGGTCCGCTCTGTCGTCCGAGAACTCGCCCCCGAGAACCCGCGGGCGGCCTCTCTGTTCTTCCTCCGCCTCGCGTCGCTTCGCGGCGCGGATCTGCGATCCGGCGTGCGCCTCGAACGCCGCCGACGCCGCCACCAGGCGCACGAACGACGCGGCTTCGCGGGTGCCGCGGTCCTTCGAGGCCGCTTGCTGTTTGTAAAATCCGGCGGCGTCGAACACCCCGGCGTCAAAACCGTCGCTTTTCTCGCCTTTACCGCCCGGGGACGCCGCGGGAACGCCGGGTGCGGGTTTAGGGTTCGGCTCGGCGCGCAGAAACGAGCGGTATCCGCGGAAACACCGGCGCCAAAACGCGCGGAAGGATTCGCCGACGGCGTCGTCGTGGTGCGCGGACCACCTCCGACCGCGCGCGGCGGCGCGCGCGGCGGCGGCGTACGCGGTGACGCGAGCCCACTCGGGCAACGCGGCGTCGTTTTCGTTTTCGTCTCCGTCGGCGACGTCGGCGACGTCGGCGGCGTCTCGCGGCTCGCGCGATGCGAGCCGCCGGAGATCAGCGAGCAAAGGCTCTGCAAAGGCGCGCGGGAAGCCGCGGAATGATTCCGCGGACCCGTACTCGCGCACGTCGTTCGCGTCGAGGTCCACCACCACCGCGTTCTCCAGCGCGGCCTTCGGCACGACAAAGTCGGCCTTGACCCCGACGATGAACGGCCCTTTCGACTTTTCCAGCGTCGCCGCGGCGAGCGAAATCGGGAGAAGCGGCGCGAACGCGTGGCGCCACCGCATCGGTCGAAGCGTCCGCAGCAACGCCGCGGACGCCGACACCAGCAACGCGTCGTTCCGCGACCGGAGCAGCACCCTGCGCTCCTCTGCCACCGCACACGCCGCGCGGACCGCGTTGCGTTCGTCCAGTGCGCGCACGAGCGGCTCGAAGCCGGCATCCGTCGCCGAGGCGTCCCACGCGGGAATCGACGTCGGTGCCGCGCGACGGGCGTCGTCGTTCCCGTTCTCGTTCGCGCGTCGAGGCGTGACGGCTTCGATTTCGCCGCCTTCGCTCGTCACTCTGCCTTCGTCGTCGCTCGCGTCGTCGTCGTCGTCCGCGGCGGGCACCACCATTGGTCGGCCGAGCACGGTGACGAGCGCGGGGGGCGCGCCCCGCTCGGGGAACGGGACGCCGTCCACGAGCGCCGCGACGACGTCCGCGAGGGGTGGCGCGTCGCGTCGAGCGCAGACGAAGCAGGTGCGATGCACGGCGCGCAGGATGGCGCGGAGCGCGCTCATGGGTGTCCGCGCGCGGGATACCAGGCACAGGCACTTCCGCGCGCACGCCGAGCGAAGCGCCGGATGCGCCGCGCGCACGGCGTCCGAGACGGGCTCGAGGAACGACAGGCACATCACGTGCACGAGCGCGCCGTCTGGTTCCGTGAGGACCAGGGGGTACATCCGAGGCGGAAGCGCTTCTTTCGGCGGGTCGCGGATGTGCACGTCCACGCCCTCTGGCATGGACATCAGCGCCAGCTGCGCGAGCACCGATCCCACATCTTCGTTGTTACCGGCGGAGGATGTCGACGGATAGCTCGACAGCAACTCGGGGAGGTACCGCTCCTCAGCACCCACGAACCCGTGCGCGTCCCCGCTCACAGTCACGGGAGACGCAGAGAGCCCGCACACCGCGAAGCAATCCACCGCGCGCGACATTCCACGCCTCCACGTCGCCGGCGCCACGCCCACTGGACGAACCGAAGGGCGCCAATTGGATTTCTTCACTTCGACCGCGCGCACACAGTGGCCTCCGTCGTTTTCCGCTCGACTCCTGGGGGTCTTGATTTATCCACTTTCTCGGGTGGAGGCGCCCATACCACGACGCGCAGGCCGCACGCGCGCGATGTCGGCGTCGGCGCTCACCTCGGGCGCGTTCACGCGCCCACTCTTGCAGCGCGGCGGGGTCGTGCGGCGTCACGCGTTGCGCAGCGTCGGGATTGGCGGGGGGCACGCGCCGTCACGCGCTCGTCGTTCGTCGGTGACGTGTTCGTCCGCGGAGGACCGCTTCGCGCACGTGCGCCCCGGCGAACCCGACGGTCGCAACCGCGCGGACATCTCCGTCGGCGCGGAGGTCGACATCGTGCTGAAGGCAGACCAGGGCACCGGCAGGCTGACGCGAGGCGTCGTGCGCGAGTTCCTCACCAACTCCAAGCACCACCCGCAGGGCATCAAGGTCCGGCTCGTGGACGGCGCCATCGGCCGCGTCAAGCGCGTCGTCTCCGGAGGCGGAGGCGGCGGCGCGCGTGCGGCGGAGACCGCGAGCGGCAGACCTCGCGGATCAGCGACATCTGCGACATCATCCACGAACCGAACGAACCGAACGTGCGACGCGTCATCGTCGTCGTCGTCGTCGTCGTCGTCGTCGCGGGAACCGAACGGAGACCGCGACGACGCTGAGACGACGCGCGGCGCGCCCTCCACCGTGTACCTGAGCAACATCCCCAAGGCACTGAGCAAGGCGGACGTGCGTTGGCTGGTGGAGGAGATCTCAGGTGTGACCGGTCTGCGCTTGCCGAAACGCGGGGGCAAGAACATGGGGTACGCGTTCATCACGTGCGACGGCGAGGCGTCGGCGAGCGCCGTGATCGCCGCCGTGCACGGGATGGAGCTCGAGGGCAAGGCGCTCGTGGCCGAGCGCGCCAGGACCGAGACGCGGTCGGGGGGCGAGGACGACTCGGGGCCTTCGCGTTCCGACGGACGCGATGGCAAAAAAGCCGCGTCGCGCGATGGGAACGAGAATAAAAAGAAGCGGAAGCGCGGGAAGCAGTGGAAACGCGAGGAGGAGGAGGAGGAGGAGGAGGAGGACGCGGCGGATCCCATCGCGGCGGCGCGCGCGGAAATGGAGGCGGAGGCGATCCTCGAACTGGAGCGCGCGAAGCGGGCGGCGAAGAAGCAGATGGAGGCTGCAGAGGCAGTCGCGGCGGAGCGGCGCGCGAAGGAGGCCGCGGCAGAGGCGCGGACCACGGCGATGCTGGCGGAGCGACAGCGCCGCGCGGAGGCGGCGGCAAGCGCGGCGGCGGCGAAGCGCGACCGGGAAGAGGCGGTGCGGCGAGAGGCTGTCGCCCTCGGGCCCATCGTCGTGGACCCGCAGTGGGAAACTGAGCTCCTCGAGCTCGCGGAAGAGCTCGCGGCGTTACGCGCGAGCGTCGAATAGCGCGACGGCCGACTTCTCACGGATTCCGGCGTATTGGTACATGAGCGTTCCTCGTCCGCGTCGTCGCGCGACCGATCAATCGTTCGCCGAAAACGCCCGCCCCACTTGCATCAGCCTGCGATTACTTTTATTTTGCAGGCCGGGTTCGCGGGTTCGCCCTTCGACCCGCGCGTTGATTGCGTTAAATTATGCAGGATTTTTTCTCAAATTTGACTTAAATATACGACTAAAAAAGCATACGAGAAACACAAATAATGAGTTTTTCCGACGAAAAATGAAAAAGATATTATTCAACATCATGAGTGGACAGTCCTACCACGTCAAGAGGTGCGTTCGTCGACACTCACGACTCAGACCGGCGCTTCGGCGCCGCAGTGATGAATGCCCGAGCGAAGGCATACCGCCTGTTCATCATCGAACGCGCGTGGTATGCGCATCTGTACGGTCTGATGCTGTCCTCCGTGGCGTGCGCGGTGGCAGTCGCGCGGAACCCCGGGCGGATGGCCCTCACGTTTCTGCCCCCACCGCCGGGGGACTCCGGGTGGTGGGTCGAGCCGCGGTGGTACTTCATGTCGGCGTGCCCGTGCATGTTCGCGTGCGCGGTGTTTTCGCCGGGCTGGTACATCGACCGGTACGAGCGCTTCTGCGACCTCATCACCATCCTCGGTATGCTCACCAGGCACAGCGCCATGTTCGACGGGATCGACGTGCGCGTGGACGTGGTTTGGCTCACGTCGGCGCTGCGCCCGCTGTTCCTGTTCACGTCGGTGCTCTCGCTGCGGTACGAGCTCGCGAAGCAGTGGAAGATGTACGCGGTGCGCTCAGTCATGGACGTGTCCTTAAACCTTCACCGCGAGTGGCGTTTCGGAGACGCCGTCGCGAAAGCCGCGGCGGCGTCGCCGACTCGCGCGCCGGTGTACGCCGTCGCGAGCGAGCTGGCGCGAAACGCGCCGTTACTCCTCCTGACGCTCGGCGCGCACTGGGCCGTCGAGCGCCGCGACCTCGCGGCTTTCAAGGCGAGGGTCCGGGCAATGCGCAGTATGGCAGACGGGAGCGCCGAAGCCCTGCAGCCGAGGGAGCGGAGGGTGAGAAGGGTGGCAGGGCGAGACTGACGGGGAACCGAATACAGGTTTCTACTTTGGAGTGCGCGTTTTTTAATCATAGCCTTCTAAACGCGAAATTTTCACCTTTGAACTGTTCCGAGCGCTCCGGTGAAACGTCCCAGCGCGGTCGGATTTTCCGCTCAACCTCCTCCCGAACATCGGGTTTCGGAATTTTTTTTTTTCGACTGTCTGACGTCTGACATGCGCTCATGCGGTCGGTCGAAAAAGAAAGTTGCTTGTTCACAGGCGGGCGGCGGTGCGTTCATCCCTTTTCCGAGCGCGGCAGGACGCATCACTCGTTTGATCGTCGAAGAAGACACCAAAGGTGAGCCTTGTCCTCCTCCGCCCATCTCACGCCGATCGCGCGCGCGCGCGAGCCTCGCGTCGCAACCGGCGCTTCGTCCTCCGGCCCGTCCACCGCTTTCGCGGAATTTTAGGGTTTTCCTATGCTTCGCGATGCCGGGTCGACCGCCGGCGATGCGGCATCACGTCGAGCGTCGACGCCCCATACGGCGTCGATTCACACGCGCGCGATGCTCCCGGCGCGAGTTTGACGTACTTGCGCAGCGTTCGCAGCGCGCGTGGCGCGCGGCGCCTCGGCCGCCGCGTCTCGGGCTCCGGGAAAGATGGGGAAAAACCCTCCGCGAGCGCTCGGGCTGCGTTCTCGATCGAGCCTCTCCCGTTCGGGGATCTCGACGTCTCGGCGCTTCTCGGCGCCTCCGCGTCGATCTCTGCACAACCCCCGCGGACCGCACGCTGACCCTCCCGACACTGCCTCGTCTTCCCCCAGATGTCTCACCGCAAGTTCGAGCACCCTCGCCTGGGTCACCTTGGGTTTTTGCCCAAGAAGCGTTCGCAGCGCGCGCGCGGCAAGTGCAAGAAGTTCCCCAAGGACCGCGATCCCAAGGCTGAGCCCCACCTCACCGCGTTCCTCGGCTTCAAGGCTGGTATGACGCACATCGTGCGCGACGTCGAGAAGCCCGGCTCGAAGCTGCACAAGAAGGAGACTCTCGAGGCGGTGACCATCGTCGAGACCCCCGAGATGGTGGTTGTCGGCGTCGTGGGCTACGTGAAGACCCCCCAGGGTCTCCGCGCGCTCAACACCGTGTGGGCCGAGCACTTGAACGACGAGATCAAGCGTCGCTTCTACAAAAACTGGTACAAGTCCAAGAAGAAGGCGTTCACCAAGTACTCCAAGAAGTACGCGAACGGCTCCATCGAGAAGGACCTGGATGAGCTCCGCAAGAACGCCGACGTCGTGCGCGTCATCGCGCACACGCAGGTGCGCAAGGTGAAGAACCTCAAGCAGAAGAAGGCGCACATGATGGAGATCCAAGTCAACGGCGGCTCCATCGCGGACAAGGTGGACTTCGGGTACAAGTTCTTCGAGAAGGCTGTCCCCGTCGACGCGGTCTTCGCCAAGGATGAGATGATCGACTGCATCTCCGTCTCGCGCGGTCGCGGTTTCGAGGGTGTCGTCACCCGCTGGGGCGTCACCCGCCTCCCCCGCAAGACGCACAGAGGCCTCAGGAAGGTTGGCTGCATCGGCGCGTGGCACCCCGCGCGTGTCGGCTACACCGTCGCGCGCCCCGGCCAGCACGGCTACCACCACCGCACCGAGATCAACAAGAAGATCTACCGCCTGGGCAAGGTTGGCGACGCGACGCACAAGGCGACGACGGAGCACGACGCGACGGAGAAGGACATCACCCCGATGGGCGGGTTCGGCCACTACGGCATCGTGAAAAACGACTACCTGATGATTAAGGGTGGCATCGCGGGTCCCCGCAAGAGGCTGATCACGCTCCGCCGCTCGCTGTTCCCCCAGACCAAGCGCGTTGCCGTCGAGGAGATCAAGCTGAAGTTCATCGACACCTCGTCCAAGTTCGGGCACGGCCGCTTCCAGACCGCCGAGGAGAAGGCGAAGACGTTTGGGCGCGTCAAGGCGTGAGCGGCGCGAGCGGCGCGAGCGCACTCGGACGCGACGAGAGCGGCGATGATCAGTGTTTTTGTGATCAAAGACGAAGACACACGAGACGACGACTCACGAACCGCGCCGCGCGCGTTCTCGCTTCTCTCCGCAGTTCGTCCTCGAGTCGGTCGTCAGCCGGTTCGCCGTGCGCGGACATGACTTTCTTATTTTTTATTTCAAGACACCCGCCTCGTCATTCCCGTGTTCGTACAGAACGAGGTTTCATCCTCGCCGTCCCGCGCGTTCGCGACGGGAGCGCCCGGCGGCCCCGCGTTCGGTTTCAGAGGATCTTGTCGATGGACTTGGAGATGGAATCCTTGAGCGCGGCGCGGTCGGGCTTGAAGAGGAGGTTCTGGTAGACGTAGAACCCGGAGAACCCGATGCCGACAAGCTCAAGCAGGTCGGGAATCAGGGGCAGGCCCTCGATGGACTTGAGCACGCCGTTCGCGGCGACGAGGCCGACGAGGCCGTAGATGCCGAGCGTGATCACCGCGGGCTTGTCGTCGGTCTCCTCCCACTTCTCGGACACGGTCGAGGTCACCTCCTTGAGCTTCTTGTTCAAGTCCTCCGTCGCGGCGTCGGCGCGCACGGACGCGCCGCGCGCGACGGCGCGGGGGGCGGCGACGCGCGCCTGCAGGGGCGCGGTGCGGCCGAGGAAGGCGCGGGACTGGGCCTTGGCGGAGCGGACCGACATCTTGGGGGCGGCGGTGACGCGGGCGGCGGCGTTGCAGATGGCGGCCATGGTGAGAGTGTCGAGCTGCGGAGAGGGGAACAAGATTCGAGACGCGTCGCGGTCAGCCGGAGCGCTCGGGCGGAACGCGTGCGGGTGGTCGTGATGCGGTCGGGACGTGGGAGACAGGCTCACGCGTTCGAACGCGCGCGGACATGCTCGTCCGCGATCGCCGTTCCCGCGAACGCGACGCGCGCGCGACCGCGTCGGCGTCGATCCAGCGCGCCGCGACGGTTCAAGGATCGAGACGGATGACTTTTTCGCGCGCGACACCGAAAACAGTCGCCGGGACGCGCGCCGGGCTTGGGTCGTCTCCGCGAGACGCGCGTCGGGAAACGGCGATCGACGCGTCGCGGCGGTCTCGGGTCGGGGCGCGGGCACGCACCTTTGGTTGGAGTAAAGCGCGCGGCGGAGTGATCGCTTTTGGCGCCAAAGCGTCTGGTTCACTCGATCGGTGGAAAATATCGTTGCGTGGGCGTTGATAGGCTGATTTGTCCTCGCGAGCACATGCCATTTGGTACGGTGGGAGGTTTTTTAGTGGGGAAGAAAAGTGGTTTTTGACGATTCAACAGACTGGGAACGCCGTCGTTCGACAAAGATTTTTTTTTTGCTATCGATTCTCTTCGCCCGCGCGCGCCTGGCGGAGCGGAGCTGCTTCAAGCTCACCTCGGACAGCTCCGTGTGAACATTCGCTTTTCCAAGACTTTTTGAAGCGCTCGCACACTGTCATTTTCGAGTCTCCGCAGAGCGGTGAGAGATACAACGCGGCGCGCGCGACGCGCGGGCCGCCGGGTCCCGCGCGGCTCAAGCGCGGTCGCGTCGATGGCGTCGTCGTCCCGTCGCCAGCGGGCCGGCGGGGAGGTGGGCGTCGCGACGCGCGACGCCCTTCGCGGGCTCGCCCTGCAGTTCGAGTCCGGGGCCTTCGTCGATGCGCGCGAGCGCGACCGGCGCGCTCGGCGCGAGGCGGCGGACGCGGCGTCCGAGGCGCTCCGCATGTACCAGATGTGCGCGTCTCCCAAGCTCTCCCGCGAGGCGAACCTCGAGCTCGTGCTCCGCCCGGTGCTGCGCAACTTCTGCGCTCGGCTCCTGGCGCGTCTCGGGCGCGTGGTCGACCGAGGCGTGGATGCCGACGCCGCGCGCGCCGCGCGCGGCGTCGCGCTCGCGCTCGAGCGCACGCCCGGCCGCGACGGCGAACTCGAGCTCATGGCCGCCATCGAGCATCGCCTGAAGAGCATGGCCGAGGATGTTTTTGCGGGCAGATGCGGCGTCGCCGCGCGCGAGGGAGACGAGCCCGACGATGACGCGGCGTGCGCGTCGGCGGCGGAGGAGTGCGCGGCGGCGCTCACCGACGCGCTGCGCCCGCGCGAAAACGTCGACAACCTCGTGACCCCGCGCGTCCTGGGGTTCGCGCAGCGCGTCACGTACGCCGCGGAGATGTCCCGGGGAGGCTCGCGCGTCCCCGGGGACGTCCCCGGGGACGTCCCGGGGGAGGTGGTGCAGATCGCCGTGGAGGTGTGCGAAGCGCTCGCGGCGGACGCTGAGCGCCTCGAGCGCGACGACGACGCCGCGTCGGCGCCCGCCGGGTCCGGCCTCGGCGCTTTCCCCTTCGGGATCGCCGCGGCCACCGCGCTGGCGCGCCTCGGATTTCGGGCGAAGCCGGCGTCCGCCTCCGCGGCGGTTCAAGCGGCGGACGCGCGTAACCGCCGCGCGGTGGCGCGACTGCGGCGCGAGATGGCGCAAAGCCTTCCGGGCGCGCTGCGGCGCGCCGCGCCGCGCGTCCGT
>MDSV01189570.1_pt1 | contig 11227 bp, 7 predicted proteins | sample 810851 | NCBI WGS metagenome assembly MDSV01 (sample SAMN05326640, study PRJNA326480) | marine metagenome | isolation source: seawater | place: Atlantic Ocean: North East | collected 2012 | reverse complement strand
GGGTATGCCCGAAGATAATGTTTCAACCAAAACTAAAAGGTGTAAAAAACAAGATGATGATATTCCGTCATTCACTCCTAAACCTATTGAAGAAAATTGTGCTCCTTTTGAAGAAATAAATTGTAACGATTCCAATAAAGATGAACAATGTGGTAATTGTGATATATTAACACATAAAGACATTAATAAATATGTTTTAAAAAGTAGCGTTCCACCTTGTCCTGATTCAAGTAAATTTGCTACAAAAAATATGTTAAAAACATGTCCTGATATGTCTAAATACATTTTAAAAAGCGAAATACCAAAATGTGAAAAAATTGACAAATCAAAATACATATTGAAAAGTGAAATTCCTGCTTGTCCAAAGTGTCCAATATGCCCAGTATGTCCAACATGTCCAACTTGTCCTAAACCACAACCTTGTAAAACTATTAATCAATATAAAATTCAAGAACACCCAGATATGGCAAATTATGTAAGTAAAAAAGATCTTAAAAAATATGTAGAAAATAATAATTTATGTGAATTATATGCTGAAGAAGAAGGTATTTCTTCAAATAATGAAGGGACAGTTATTGATAATAATGGTGATGAAATTGTTATTGATAATAATGGTAATGAAATTATTATTGATAAAAATGGTGAAGAATATATTATCAATAATAATGGGCAAAAAATAAAAAAAAATAAAAAAAATATTAAAGATAAATGTACATATCCAAATATGTTAGATAGAATATTTGCTTCAGGAAGTAACTTAAAAACAAATAATATGAAAGGAATGTATGCTGGTGATAATTTATATGCTAGATTCTAATTTAAATATTAATTATTTCAAAATGCCCCTTTTTAAATTCATTATTCGGATCTACATAAATATTAAGTAAATTTTTTATTTTATTTATTACACCCTTATGACTTACTACTAAAATCGTTTTATCTTTTAAATTTGAATTTTTTAATAAATTATTTAAAAAAATTTTTGATCTTTTTTCTAAATGACTATCAGTTTCAAGTAAAAAATAATTAAAATCTATATTTTTAAATTTAGAATTATATTTTTTATTAATAATTTTACATAAATATTTGTTATTTAAATCTTCAACATCATAATTTTTTTGTTCCATTAAAAAGTACGGATGGAGTTTATATTCATATAAAGCATAATCTATATTTATTTTTTTTTTATTTACTACACAATATGGATATATAGTTTGAACAGTTCTTACCAAAGGAGAACAATATATTTTATATATATTTAAATCTTTAAATTTATTTATTAATTTTATAGAGTCAATAAATCCTTGTTTTGTTAATGTTGAATAAAATCCTGGGTAATCTTGTCTTTTTTCATGTCTTAATAGAATTAATTTCATATAATATTAATGAATTATATTTTTTAAATTAAAATGATATAATTTAGATAAAATCTTATTTTCTTTTATAATTTCATCCATATTTAAAAATATTACATTACCATCATCATTCTTTAATTTTAAAATTTTATTATTTTTTATTTTTAATGGTTTAGATATAGCATTTCTAACATCATTTAAATTATTAATTTTTTTATTATTTATTTCTTTTATTATTGTACCTGCTACAATATTATTTAAAATATTTAATTTTGAATTTGGTAAAATATAACTAACAATTACTTTTTTTTCATAAAAATCATGATTAGACATAAATAAATTTAATTTAGCAGCATGATCTAAATATAAATTCATTAGTACAGCACCACCAATTATTAAAAAATCTATTTTTTCATAATTACTGTACATAAAATCTACAACATTTTTTTTTGGTGTTAAATTTATTTTTTTCTTGAATTTTTTATTATTAATATAATATTCAATATCTATTTTTTTATTATTTGGATAAAAATTTAAAATATTTTTAATATTAATTTTCTCACCTAACCATCTTTTATCTAAATATCCATAATTATCAATTAAATAACCATCAAACTTTGTAATTATAAAATCTTTTTTGATATTTTTAAAAATTGAATTCTCATAAATTTTTGATATATATACACCAGAATTATTTTGTGACATTAAACTACATATATTTTTATCAGTGTTATTTATGACAGAGTTTAATAATGGTCTATAAATTATTATTTCTTTTTTTTTTAAAGATGAATTCTTGTAATAATTAATTGGAATAGAATATCCAATGTTACTTACATTACTTCCAACCATCTTCCTAGAATTAATACCAATTACTTTTTCATCTTTGAATAACGGACCACCTGAATTTCCTGAATTAATAGGTGTATCTGTTTGAATTAATCCTTCTTGATGACCACTAATAATTCCTAATGTATATTTTATATTATTTGATCCTGATCTATTTATTGATTTGGGAAATCCAACAGCAAATACTTGCTCACCTATTATTAATTCATCTGAATTACCTAATTCTAGGAAATTTTTATTTTTATAAGATATAGTTTTTAATAATGCTAAATCAAACTCAGGAATAAGAAATATCAATTCACATTTATATTTTTCAGATGATATATTAGGAATATCAATAATTATATTTTTTGATGATTCAACAACATGGGCACAAGTTAATATATAACCTTTATTATTAATAAAAAAACCTGTTCCTTGTGATCTTTTTGGTGGTAAATTATCAAAAGGTATATATGGATTTATTGCTAATATTTCAGAAAATATTCTGACCACAGATTTATTTATGTTATTTTTATTTTTAATATCCATTAATATATAAATATATATTAATTTAACAAAAAAAGAATCTATTTTTATTAATTATTATTGTAAGCATTATTGTTAAGTTTTCTATTATTTAATTTTAATTTATTTAGTTCTTGTTGTGAAGGTAATTTAATTTTTTTTTTCTCAATTTTTAAACTTATATTTTTATTAACTGATTTATCAAATTCTTCATTGTTATTTATTTCGTTTATTTTATTATAATTATCTATCATATCTACTATTTGCGTTTTTTTTAGTTTAGATATTATATTTAATAACTCTTTTTTCGTGTTATTTTTATTAATATTAACATTAGTATTATTCATATTATTTGTCATTATTATATATTAATATAAAAATTTGTATAAATTAAAATTTATTATTAATTTATTTAATTATGTTATTATTATTATTTATATCTTTATTTTTTTTTGTTGAATCTAAAATTAAAGGAATTAATCTAGGATCCTATTTTGTTTTAGAACCTTATATTAATCCATCTTTATTCTATCAATTTATTGGTCTAAATACAGATGTTGTCGGTGATTCTTACATGTTTTGTAAATATTTAGGACCTGCTGAAGCCAATAAACAATTAAATACTCACTGGGAATCTTGGATAACATTTGAAAAATTAGCAAAAGTTAAAGAATATGGTATTAATACTTTAAGAATACCTGTTAGTGATTGGATGTTTATTCCATACGATGTATATGATTTAGAACAAGATAATACAAAATGTTATGATAATTCATTATATTATTTAGATAAATTATTTGATTATGCAGATCAATTAGATTTAAATATATTATTAGATATTCATGCTGTTAAAGATTCACAAAATGGTTTTGATAATAGTGGTTTATCAAAAAATATAGTTACTCAAAAACATAACAATATAATATATTTTGATCATTGGAATCATAGAAGCGCAGAATGGATAGGAAATTTTGATATTCAATCTAAAAATTATACAAGTATAAATTATAATAACATTGAATTTACATTAAGAGTAATTGATGAAATATTAGATAAATATAAAAATAGAAAATCTTTTTGGGCATTAGAACCTATAAATGAACCATGGGAATATACACCACTAGATGAATTAAAAAAATTTTATAAAAAAGTATATGATATGCTTTTAAGGAAAAATTTAAAAGATAAAAAATTAATATTTCATGATTCATTTAGACCAGATAAATGGAAAAATGCTTATTTTCTTGAAAAAAATGGAATACCAAAAATTAAAATCTATTTAGATACGCACCAATATATGGCTTGGGGAAAACCAATCCCTTTTAATGACTACATAAAAGGTGCTGAAAAATGGAAACAACCTTATAGTGTTTTCGATATTATAGTTGGGGAATTTAGTTTAGCGACAGATAATTGTATCATGTGGCTAAATGGATTTATGGATAATTATCCTGGATTTCCGTTACAAGAATGTTTCGTAGAAGATTGTCCCCATAAAGATAAATATTTATCACAAATTAATAGAGTTAGATATGGTCCTTTTGGAACAGGTTATTCATATCCAACACCAGACGGTGAGTGTCCAACTACAATACCTATATATTTAAATAAAAATATAACACTTAATAATGAATGGGTAAAAGACAGTGAAAATTATGATGTAACTGATAGAGAAAAGTATTATGCTAGAAAATTATTTTTAGAATTAATAGGTTCTTTCGAGAAAAATTCTTCAGGTTGGATATTTTGGAATTTTGATACAGAATCTTCCACGTACCAATGGAGTTTTTTAAAATTAATTGATAAAAATTATATATATCCAAATGATTTAGATGAAAAGTATAATTATTTAATATATTTAACAGTATCTATCATTTTTATATTTATAATTTTAATTATCATATTAATTAACAAATATAATTATACTTATTATTGTTATCCTAATTATCAAGAATATATTTATACACCAGTATCAAGTATGCTTAGTAGTCGTCGTGGTTATTATGGTAGTATTAACGTTTAGATTTGTAATTTCATATTTTTTTTTATTATAATTATAATATGAATAATTATAATTATCATTCAAACATATTTTTTTTGGTTAATAATTATTATATTTTTGTATTAAATCCACAAAATACACTAAAATATTTATTCTATTTTGCAAATGATAATTATTACCTTAAAATAAAAAATAAAGAAAATCAACCGTTAAATATATTTTTTAAAATTATTACAAACAATAATAAATGTTTTTATTATAATATATATAAGAAAAAAGAAAATCTGATAAAATTAAAAAATTTTAATGAAATTAATTATAATAATAACCATAAAGATAAAATATTTATAGATGATTTAATTTTAAATTCAGTTGATAAATTTTACCCAAATCTTGAAATAAAATCTTATAATGAAAATTTATTTAATTTAGATTTATCTATTAATAATACTTTTTTTCTAAAATATAATTGGCTATATTTTGGGAGAAATAATAAATATCAATATTTTAAATATATAATTTACAAAAATAAAACATTATTCAATGATATTTTACAAAAATCTAATTTAAATCTTACATATGATGAAAATAAAAAAAAAACATTATTATTTATAGATGATAGATATGATAATATTTTTGAATATATATTAATTACTTTTTTATATAGTATTAATAATGAATGGAATTTTATACTTTATACATCATATAAAAACTTAAATAAATATAAAGAATCATTAAATTTATTAAATATTCAATGTAAAATAATAGTAATTAATGAATTTAATGGTATTGAATCATATAGTAATTTATTAAAAAGTTATAATTTCTGGAATTCTTTTAATGAAGAATATGTTTTATTATTTCAATACGACTCATTAGCATTTTCAACATTTAATAATGAATTTTTAAAATATAATTATATTGGTGCTCAATGGCCAAAAAATATACAACAAATTAAAGGTATTTATAATGGAAACGGTGGTACATCATTAAGAAATGTAAATATAATGAAAATGATTACTAAAAAATATGATTATAAAATAAATGATTTATCTACACCAGAAGACAAATATTTTTCAAAATATTTATTCGAAGAAAAAATATTAATGAATGATCCTAATATTTGTGATAAATTTTCATTTGAAAATAAATTATGTCAGCATTCAATTTACGGACATGCTATTTATGAATCCATAAAATTAGATAACTTAGAAAATTATATTTATAATAGAATACAAAAATTATTATTTATTTAATAAGTATTTAATTTAAAAAATTCTTTATTAAACTTAGTTATTTTTTTTTTAAATATTTTTTTATTTGTTTCTGTTTCTTCAATATCAATTATATTATAAACAAATTCATCTGTTTGAAAATTTTTAATAAATTTAACAATATTTTTTTCTTTTCTTAATTCTTTATTGAAAACATTATAATTTTCACCAAAAGACTTTATATTTTTATAATTATTAAACATTTTAATATATATATTTTTAAGTTGATTTAATTTTTTTTCAGATATACCTTTGAATTTTTCACATACTAAATAAATAGAATTTGATTTAATTACTTTATGTTTAAACAATGATGTTTTATCAAAATATTTAATTAATAGTTTTAATAAATTTTGATTGACTTTTGAACAAAACGTATAAAAATAACCAATAGCAGAACCATTTTTTTCTAAAATATTAAATAAATAAAATATCTGTGAAAATAATAATAAATAATTTACTTGCTCAGTATAATATGAAATTGCTTTTAATTCAAAATATTCTAATGTAGCGTTTAATATAATAAAGTTTTTCTTGCTACTAATATCTTTCATTAAATTATCAAAAAATTCAATATAATCAATATTATATGTATTTTTTGAATTAATACTATATAATGGACTAGAAATAAAATCAATATTAAAATTTGTAAAATTTTTCTTTTTTAATAAAAAATTAGATATTTCTAAATATAATATTCTTTGTCTATTTTCTATTACCTTATATAATCCACATAAGTATGATAAATCTATGATAGCAATATTATCATAATCATATTTTTTTTGAAAAAATAATTCTAATAAACTACTCATTATTACTGGAATAACTCTAAATTCTCTTTTTTTTGTAATAATTCTTTTTTTAGTAAATTTTTCCATATAATTTTTTTGTTTTGTTGTATTGATATTTAAAGATAGCAAGTAATTTTTATTTCTATTTGATATAAATGAATAATATTCTCTATCTATTTTATTTTGATAATCCTTTGGATTTTTCCCAAACTTCAAGGAATTTTTAAATTCTAGATTTTTATTATTAATAAATGTTAAAGATAAATAATCATTTTCATTAATGAAATTTTTATTCTTATTACCACCACTAATCTTGAAATTTTTTGAAAAAATATTTTGTATTTCATTTTGTAATTTATTATTTATTTTATGTAAATTTATTGACTGTTTATTTTGTAAAAAAATACATTTTATATCTAAAGACCCATTAAATTCATCTTTAATATAATTATAAAATTTTACATTATTTTTTAATATATTTTTTTCATATGTGAGAAATTTACTCTTTTTTATTTTTTCATCAATATTTTTTTGAATATTTTTTTCAAATAAAGGTATTGTTATAAAAAATGATAATTCTTTTTTACTTTTATTTAAATTATTAACTAATATATCAATTATTTTATTTATATATAAGGCATCTTTAAACATAAAGTTACCAAAATAACAACCTTTTTTAATTTCTGATGTGAATAAATTACCTTTTGAACCAAAATATTTTTCAATATCATAAAATAAACTAAAATAATTATCAAAATAAGAATTTATTCCACTTGTTAATAATTCAAATTTCATATTAAATTTATTTTTAAAATATTCTTTTACTATTGGATTTAATCCTTGATGTTGATTTTCATTTTTATAAATATTATATCGTATTATTAAACAAATAACTAATTTCTTAAAAAAGTCTGAGTTTTTTAATCTTTTATTTTTCCCAAATATAAATCTTTTTTCTAATTTTTCTAAAAATATTTTAGATACTTTTACTTGCGAAAAATTAAAATCTTTTACTATATCAGTTGTTTTATCATTATCATCTATTTCAATTCTATAATAAATATATTTATCATCAAAAGACTCATCAATTCTATAAACTAAATCTTCGATATTTAATTTTGTATCTATATATATTTTAAGTTCATCTATCATATTATTAAATTTATTTTTCAAATCTAATTTTTTAATAAAAGAATCAATCTCATTTTCTTTTATTTTAGGATTATTTTCTTTTAAATCATCTATTACTTGTTCAAAGTTAGTAGAATCTCTTGGAAAAATTGGATCATCCATTTTAATTTTTTTATCAAAAAATTGGTATAATATAAATTTTGATATAAAATTATCAACTTTTAAATTTATATTTTCATTTTTACATATTTTTGTAACTTCTTCTTTTAATTTATTTAATAAACTTAATCTTTTTAATTCAATAATAGGTGAAATTTTATTAATTTCATATTTCATTTTTGGTATATTAATTTCATATTCTTTATTACTCAATGATAATTTATTTAAATTATTATTTATTGATAATGTATTAATTTTATTATAATTTAAATATTCAAAATCTAGTGCATAATATTTATTAATTAAATGAATAGAATCATCATCTAAATCAGAAATATCTAAATTTGAAACACTTCTAAATATTTGAACACTTTCAAGATTTTTTATATCTATATTTAATTCATATTTATCTGAAAATTTTTGAAATTCTTCTTCTAAATTTTCATATCTAATTATACTATTAGGTATTTGATTATTTTTTGTGTCATAAACATAATAATATTGTGGTATTAAATGACCATCTAAATAATGAATATAGTCATTATTTTTAAAAATTTTATGAATAAATCTGTTTAAGTTTTCTGGTGTTTTATCAAAATAATTATCAAATATATATTCGTTTTTTTTTTTATTAATTGGATTTTCTTCTTTAGAATACATAGAAATCCAATGATTAAATAAACTTAATACTCTTTCATATGGATTCCTGATGATACAGAAAATTATATTTTTTTTTTTATATTCATCAATGTATTTTTGTTTCCAATAATACATGGGTATATGCCAAAAATTAATACGATTAGGTTTATTATAAATAATTTGATTATCAAAATTTTCGTATAATAATTTATTCTCATACATCAATGAATTGTACTTTTTTTCTAAATATTGTTCAAAAATTTCTGTTTTTTTATTATATTTTCTTCTTAATACTTTTCTGAAATAAAAATTACCAATTAACTTATTTTTTTCTTTTAAAAATATTTCGGTCATTGTTGAACCTGCATTTTTAGGAATATGAATGAAATAAATATTATTCATTTATATATTATTAACTTAAAAAAAAATTAAAAATTACATTTACATTAAATATTATATAATTTACAATATTTAATACTAACAGGGGGAAGTTTCGATCTTCCGACCTTCAGGTTATGAGCCTGACGCGCTGCCTCTGCGCCACCCTGTTATAATATACCAATATATTAAATTAATATTAAATCTTTAAATTAATTATAATTTAATAAAATTTTATATTCATATTTTCGTTATTATTCTATATTTAATTTTCTTATTTATTATTTTTATCTAATTCCTTCTTCAATAAACCTTTGATGTAATTTTTGACTAAAAGTTAAATTTTTGTAAGGTATAGATTTTGGATTATAACTATAAATATTTTTATAACCTTTATTGTTATTTGAATTCATTTTTGTTTTTAATGTTGCTAAATAATCATATCTTATTTTTATTTCATTATCATAATAAAAAAAACTAATATCAAAAAAATTATTTTTCGGAAGATCTTTTCTATAATAAGCTATTTCTAAAGTGTCATCACTAATATTTATTAAATCTTTATTTTTAATATTTATTTTTTTATTTGATTCAAATAAAAATTTTATAACTTTAATTTTATGTTCATTCTTTTTTCTAAGAAAAAAAGATTCTAAATCTTTAAATATATTATTAGTAAGTGTTATTTTATGACAATATCTATATAATTGAAATTTATTTAATTGACATTTTCTTATCGAAATATTACATTTTTCATGATAAGAATTTTTAATTTTAGTTAATAAATTTTTTATCGCATTAATATCCAAAATATTATTATTTATATTATTTGATTTATTATTATTTATATTATTTTTCCCAAGTACAATTTGATCTATATTTCTTTGATATTTTTCTTTTACAGTTTCAATATTTTTTATATCATTACGAAGAAAATTTTTATTGTTATCCATTTTAGTTTTTAAATATTCTAGTAAAGAAATTTTCATATTAAGAAAGTTTATTTGAGGTTGTTTTGGATGTATATTTAAAAACTTCTTAATTTTTTTTAAAGAAGTTTTAAATTGTTCTTCAGTAAAAATTTCACCTCCACTTTTAATTAGCCTATCAAATTCTTTTTTTTGATTTAGTTTTAATTTTTGAATTTCCTTTTTATGTTTATTTTTCATTTTTTCTATTTCATTATTTGAATGAAGAAATGACATTACTAATTTAGAAGAATATAAAAATAATAATATATTTTAGTAAATTCCTTTTTTATACATTTCTAAGGTTTCTTTTCTTGCTGCTTTATAATCATTAATTGGTCCTGGATAATTAATTTTTTTATATTTATGATAATGTAAATCCCATTCATGAATTTCTTTGTTTGGAACTGATTTTAATTCAGGAATCCATTTTTTTATATATAAACAATTTAAATCAAATTTCTTTGATTGAGTCCATGGATTAAATATTCGTAAATAAGGCTGACTATCAGCACCTGAACCTGATCCCCATTGCCAATTTCCATTATTTACTGATGGATCATAATCAACTAAGTTTTGTGCAAAGTATTTTTCTCCAATCCTCCAATCACAATGTAAAATTTTAATTAAAATAGCACTTGTTATTAAACGACCTCTATTATGCATATACCCTTGTGTATTAATTTGTCTCATAGCAGCATCCACGGCTGGATATCCTGTTTTACCATCCTTCCAAGCTTGTATAAATTTAGGATTATTTTTCCACTTGATATTATCGTATTTTTCTTTCAAACTTTTACCTTCTTCTAATACTTTTGGATTATAATATACTATATAAAAATAAAATTCACGCCAAAACAATTGACCAATTACACCAAAATCTTCATCATATTTTTCTAAAAATTTATGATAAACTTCTCTTATACTAACACATCCATATTTAATATAGGCCGATAAATGTGTAGTGTTGTAATCTAAAATATCTCTATTTGAATCATAAGTAGAAAATTTTTCTACATCTAATAGCACTTTTAATACTCGTGATCTTCCTCCTTTAATAAGTAAATTTTCATTTTTAGTATAATATGTATCCATATCTTTTAAGTTTTTTGGACTCTTTATTTTTATAAATTTTTTTTTTTTCAAATTTATAATTATTTGGTTTATCAATTTT
>MDSV01101255.1_pt1 | contig 11227 bp, 13 predicted proteins | sample 810851 | NCBI WGS metagenome assembly MDSV01 (sample SAMN05326640, study PRJNA326480) | marine metagenome | isolation source: seawater | place: Atlantic Ocean: North East | collected 2012 | reverse complement strand
TATGTGGTTTGGCTGCAGTTTTATATGGCTTAATTACATCTAGACAAATTTTATCCTTAAGTGCTGGTAACGAAAAAATGTCTGAAATTGCAAATGCAATTCAAGAGGGCGCAAGAGCTTACTTAAATAGACAATATATGACTATAGGAATAGTTGGTATTGTCATTTTCATACTTATTTGGTTTATTTTTGGATTATCATCTGGGATTGGTTTTTTAATTGGAGCAGTATTTTCAGGAGCAGCTGGATATGTGGGAATGAATATTTCTGTTAGATCTAATGTTAGAACAACTCAAGCAGCCAGTTCTAGTTTGGCGGAAGGTTTATCAGTTTCTTTTAAGGCTGGAGCCGTTACAGGAATGTTAGTTGCTGGTTTTGCATTATTATCAATTGCACTTTATTATTTTGTTTTAGATAATTCTGGTCAATTTCCTGGGAGAGAAATAGTCGCTCCACTAGTTTCTTTAGGTTTTGGGGCATCACTTATTTCAATTTTTGCAAGATTAGGGGGTGGAATTTTTACTAAGGGGGCAGATGTAGGAGCTGATCTTGTAGGTAAAGTTGAAGCTGGTATTCCTGAGGATGATCCAAGAAATCCTGCTGTAATTGCAGATAATGTTGGAGATAATGTTGGAGACTGTGCTGGTATGGCTGCTGATTTATTTGAGACTTATGTTGTAACTGTAGTTGCTACTATGGTCCTATCTTCTATTTTCTTTCCCGAAGTATCGGCTATGATGATGTATCCTCTTGCAATTGCAGGTGTATGCACTTTAGCAAGTATCATAGGTACATACTTTGTAAAACTTGGTAAAAGTGAAAATATTATGGTTGCTTTATATAAAGGTTTTGCAGTTTCTGCTATTTTGTCTGCAATTCTTTTATATTTTATTACTGATCACGTTATAAGTTTAGATTCAGTTTTTACAGTTGACGATAAATCTTTTACTGGCATGTCTCTTTTTTACTGCGGTTTATTAGGTTTGATTATTACTGGATTAATAATATGGGTAACTGAATATTATACAGGGACAAATTATAGACCAGTTCAAAGTATCGCTCAAGCTTCTACTACTGGACATGGTACAAATGTTATTCAAGGTCTTGCAATAAGTTTAGAAGCAACTGCATTACCTGCAATCATAATTGTTGCAGGTATTATTATTACTCATTCTTTAGCTGGCCTTTTTGGAATTGCTATTGCTGTGACAACAATGCTAGCTTTAGCAGGAATGGTTGTAGCGCTTGATGCTTATGGCCCTGTTACAGATAATGCTGGGGGAATTGCTGAAATGGCTGAATTAGATGATAATGTAAGAAAGACTACTGATGCTTTAGACGCAGTAGGTAATACCACAAAAGCAGTCACAAAAGGTTATGCAATTGGATCTGCAGGATTAGGAGCTTTAGTTTTATTTGCTGCATATACTGAGGATTTAGAGCATTTTGCTAAAGATCCTTCAAGTTCACTTTATGGAATAGATGTTTCTTTTGATCTTTCTAATCCATATGTCGTGGTTGGGTTATTACTTGGTGGCTTACTTCCTTTCTTATTTGGGGCGATGAGTATGACAGCTGTAGGAAGAGCTGCTGGCTCAGTAGTTGTAGAAGTAAGAAGGCAGTTTAAAGAAATTCCAGGAATTATGGAAGGAACAGGTAAACCTGAATATGGTAAATGCGTAGATATATTAACTAAGTCAGCAATAAGAGAGATGATTGTTCCTTCAATGTTACCTGTTCTTTCACCAATAATTGTTTATTTTGTAATATATCTAATAGCTGGACAATCTGCAGCTTTATCATGCCTAGGGGCACTTTTACTCGGTGTTATTATTACTGGTTTATTTGTTGCTATAAGCATGACTGCAGGAGGAGGTGCCTGGGATAACGCAAAAAAATATATAGAAGATGGTAATCATGGGGGAAAAGGCAGTGAAGCACATAAAGCTGCTGTAACTGGAGATACTGTAGGTGATCCTTATAAGGACACAGCTGGACCAGCGGTTAATCCAATGATAAAAATAACAAACATAGTAGCATTATTATTATTAGCTTCTATTGCTCTTTAATTTTTTTTAGGGGGAGTTTGGTAATTTGTTTGGTCCAACTCCCCCAAAAATTTTCTCAATTAATCCTCTTTCAACTATATTATTCGTAGTTTCGTTTTTATTATAGGTGCTAGTATTTTTATCTAATAAATTTATTGATTGTGAACTAATTACTTTATCATTTTCGTCTAACTTAAAAACAAATAAGTAACTATATTCAATCTTTTTATTATAAAAGTTTTTATTTTTATTCATTTCAGTATAGTAAAAATATTGGTTATTAAACTCATCAATGTAGCTAGGAGATCCAAAGTTCATTATTAAATCATTTTTGTTTGCAATATTTACTTTAGATAAGTTTCTATCTGAGAATAATTTACCAGAATAAGTTGTTTTTTCCACACATCCAAATATATAATTCATACAAATAAAAAATAAAATAAATTTATAAAAGTTCATTAATATGATTTTACAATATTTTAAAAAAAAAGAAAATAAATATAAAGATATTGCTGATAAAATTTATCTTTCAATACTAAGTAAATCAAAAGAATTGATAAGAAGTGATTTATTTAAAGAGAAAAATTTTAATATCTCATTTGAAATTATCTCAATAATATTAATATTTAATCTAAAAATATTAAAAAATTTTAATGAGCTAAATTATAAAAATATAAATGATTTACTGATGCAGAATTTTATTAATGATCTAGACAAATCTCTAAGAGATCAGGGAATTAGTGACATGTCTATTGGTAAATATGTAAAGAAATATGTAAAAAAGTTTTACTTTAGAATTAAGTTATTAGACCCAATTCTTATAGATTTTCATAGTAAAGATTTTGCTAATTATATACATTCCTTTGAGATTATTGAAAAAAAAAATACTGATAAGATTATTGTTAATTTTAGGGAAATTTTCAAGCAAATAGAAAAAAATAAGCATAATATATATTAATTTTAATTGTCTTATTTCAAATATTTCCTCTTGCAAATTATTTAAAATTCCATATTTGGAACCTTATTATGGCTGTACCAAAAAGAAAAACATCTCCATCAAAAAGAAATATGAGAAGATCCCATGATTCAATTAGAGACTTAAATATTATTGAAGATAAAGAATCAGGTGAGCCAAGATTATCTCATAGAATAGATACTTCTACAGGAATGTATAATGGTAGACTTGTATTAAAACAGAAATCAGCAAAAGATAAATAATTTTGACATGTCAAATAGACAAATCACCATTGCAATTGACGCAATGGGTGGTGAGGATAGTCCAACAAAAGCTTTAAAAGGTATTGAGATATTTTCCAAGAAACAACCTAATGTAAATTTGAAAATTTTTGGAAAGAAATCATTAATAGCGAATACCTTAGCTCAGAAAAAAATATTATTAAATAATTATGAATTAGTTGATTGTGAGGAAAATGTATCTGATGAAGATAGTGCTAACACTATATTGAGATCAAGAAAAAATAGTAGCATATATAAAGGGCTTATGTATGTAAAAAATAACCCTAATTCAGGTTTTATTTCTGCTGGAAATACTGCAGCACTAATGATTTTATCCAGATTAATTCTTGGTATGATAGATGGTGTTAATAGGCCAGCGATATGCTCTAATATTCCTAATAAAAAATCATACGCACTAATGCTCGATCTTGGTGCAAATGTATATGTAAACTCTGATAATTTACTCCAATTTGCTCTTATGGGGTATGCATATTTTTCAATCATTGATCCTAAAAGAAAGCCAAAGTTAGGGTTGATAAATATAGGAACAGAAAATAATAAAGGTTTAGAGTTTCTTCAGGAAGCCCATGATTTAATTTCTAAGAGTTTTTTAAAAAATAATTTTTTGGGTTTTATTGAACCGAATAAAATTACTGAAGGTGATTGTGATATAATTCTATCTGATGGATATACAGGAAATATAATTCTTAAGACTGCAGAAGGATTATCTGGTTTTATAACCTCTAATTTAAGGAATGTTTTTAATAAAAATTTTAAAAATAAAGTAGCATATAAAATTTTAGAAAAAGATTTAAAAATATTTAAAAATCAAATTGATCCTGATGAGTATAATGGCGCTACATTGTTAGGTATTAATGGAATTTCAATTAAAAGTCATGGAAACGCAAACCCCTATGCTTTTTCTTGCGCAATAAATAAGTGCTATGATTTTATTTTAAATGATTTAAATAAAAAGATTATTGAGAATTTTAAAAGTTAAATACTTATAACATGGAAGTTAATAATAATTTTACTAGAGATGATATTGCAGAGTCATTGCATAATGAATTTGGTCTTACAAAAAAAGACTGTATTTTATTTGTAAATGATATTTTAGAAATAATTATAGAAGGTCTGAATGATAATGGGTTTGTAAAAATACATAACTTTGGATCTTTTAAAATTAAAAGAAAAAGAAGTAGAGTTGGGCGTAATCCAAAAACTAAAGAAGAAGTAATTATATCCGAAAGAAATGTAATTACATTTAAACCAAGTAAAACTGTTATTAACTACATTAATAAAGCAAATGAGAAGTAATAAAAATTATTATAACATTCGCGAAGTATCTCAAATGATAGGAATTAAAGAACATGTAATTAGACATTGGGACTCTATAGACCCTAAAACTAAAAAATTGAGAATTGAAGATTTATCATTAAGAACAAAAGGGGGGACAAGATTTTTTAATAAAACTCATATAAAAAAACTTTTAAGCCTAAAAAATATTTTAGATCATAATGGAAGAAGAAACTATTCTTTAGATTTGGCATCTAAAATTATTTCAAACACCAAATATTCTAAAATAATTTCTAATTCCAGTTCTGCTTCTACAACTTTAAATGATAGTAATATTAATGATTCTATTAAAATTACTAACAATATTCAAAAAATTACAAATATTACTAATAAACTTAAAAAACTTTTATAAAAAACATTAAATATCAGTTATTTAATATAAATATTTAACATATAAATTTTTATATATTGTTATTTTTTACTATTTAAAAATACTTTTTTTTACGTATAAAAGGCAACATATAAAAAAAATAAGGAGTATTTTTTATGGATCATAGTTTTTTAAATGGTTCTGATTTTGTAGGAATAACATTCTGGATCGTTTCGATTGCAATGTGGGCCTCAACTATTTTCTTCTTTTATGAAGGTATGAGGGTTTCTGGAAAATGGAGAACTTCAATGGTTGTAGCAGGATTGATTACATTCATTGCAGCAGTACACTACATGTACATGAGAGAATTCTGGGTAGAAATGGGAGAGTCTCCCACTGTTTACCGTTATATTGATTGGGTTTTAACTGTACCATTACAAATGGTAGAATTTTATCTAATATTAATAGCTGCCGGTGCAGCAGTATCAGGAGGAGCTTTTTGGAGACTTCTTGTTGGTACGCTTGTCATGGTAATTGGTGGTTATCTTGGTGAAGCAGGAATGATATCTGTTTTACTTGGATTTATAATTGGTATGATTGGATGGGCCGTAATTATTTGGGAGATATTCAGAGGTGAAGCAAGTCAAGCTGCTGCTTCAAATGAATCTGTATCTTCTGCATTTAATGCAATGAGGTTAATAGTCTTAGTTGGATGGGCTATATATCCATTAGGTTATGTTTTTGGTCTAATGCTGGGTTCAGTTGATGCAAATACTTTAAACTGGGTTTATAACTTAGCTGATTTTGTTAATAAAATTTTATTTGGTTTGATTATTTGGAATGCAGCTGTAAAAGATACAGCCTAATTTATTAATCAAAAATTTCATTAAAAAACCCTCATTTATGAGGGTTTTTTTTATTATTATATTGACTTAATTTTGACTAATATGTAAGTGCACCGCAATGAAAACTTTTAGCTTAAAAAAGGAAGAAATTAAAAAAAACTGGGTTTTAATTGATGCAAAAGAGGCAGTATTAGGAAGATTGGCTGTTTACTCTGCGAATATATTAAGAGGAAAGAATAAACCTAATTATACTCCAAATCAGGACTGTGGAGATAATCTAATTATAATTAATGCCGACCATGTTCATTTAACTGGTAAAAAAGCTAAAGATAAAATTTATTATCGGCACACTGGTTATCCAGGTGGAATAAAAGAAACTAATCCTGAAAAAATGAAAAGCAAAAATAAATCAAATGATATTATTAAGTTAGCAATCAAAAGAATGATACCATCAGGACCATTGGGAAGAAAACAGTTATCAAATTGTAAAATTTACTCTGGGGAGCAACATTCACATGAAGCTCAGCAACCCATTAAAATAGAATTTGAAAAACTTAATCAAAAGAACATTAAAAGATAATTATGGAAAATATAGAAAATATTAGTGATAATAGTATGGAGGTAAAAGAAAATACTTCAGAGCCTAAGTTAGACAATAAACAAAGAACATATGCTACAGGTAAAAGAAAAAACTCTATTGCTAGAGTATGGTTAAAACGTGGTTCAGGATTAATTTCAGTGAATGGCAAGTCTCTTGATAAATATTTTGCCAGACCTGTACTCCAAATGATTGTAAATCAACCATTGAATGTTATTGATGGAGAAGGTAGTTATGAAATTATGGCTACAGTAAAAGGTGGCGGGTTATCTGGACAGGCAGGGGCTATTAGACATGGTATAAGTAAGGCATTAAGTCTTTATGATATTTCACTTCGACCAGCCCTTAAAAAAGTTGGTTTTATCACAAGAGACTCAAGAGTAGTTGAAAGAAAAAAATCTGGTTTAGCCAAAGCAAGAAGAAGTTACCAGTTTTCTAAAAGATAGATTTAAATATGACCAAAAAAGTATCAGTAGCGATACTTGGCTCAACTGGCTATGTTGGTTTGGAGCTTGTTAAAATTTTATCAAATCACCCGGATGTAAAAATAGTTTTTTTAGGTACAGAAAATACTCCAAACATCTCTATAAAAAAATTTGATAAATCAATTAATAATGAAAACATTCCTTTAACTCAATTAAATAAGGATTTTAATTATAAAAATGCAGATACAGTTTTTTTAGCACTTCCACACAGTATTTCTAATAATTATGTAAAACTTTATTATGATAAAATACAAATAATAGATTTATCAGCTGATTTCAGGTTAAATAATTTTGAAACTTATAAAAAAAATTATGGAGATCGTCATTCTTGTCCAAATTTATTAAATGAATTTATTTATGGCTTGCCTGAATTTTGTAAAAAAGAATTAATTAATAATAAAAATATTGCAGTTCCAGGCTGTTATCCAACTTCAGTTTTAATACCAATATTACCGTTGTTAAGTAATAATTTAATTAAAAATAACAATATCGTTATTGATTCTAAATCAGGTTATAGTGGTGCAGGAAAAAAATTTGATTTAAATAATATAAAAAAATTAGATGAGTTTAATTTTTATAATTATAACACTAATTCTCATAGACATATTTGTGAAATACAACAAGAATTAAATAAAATAAATAAGTCTAAAGTTTTTTTTTCATTTAATCCTCATATACTTCCTAATTTTAGAGGTATGATGTCTACCATTTATTGCGATCTAAGTGACAACGTTAAAAAAAATGATATTGAAAATTGCTTTCAAGAATTAGATAAAAATAATTTTTTCATTAAATTTATTAATGATGAACAAAGAGCAGATTTTTTTACAGTTCAGAATACAAATAGATGCTCTTTAAAATTATTTAACCATTATAATAATTCTAAAATTATCATAGTTAGTTTAATAGATAATCTTCAAAAAGGTGCCGCAGGTCAAGCCGTACAATGTTTTAATTTAAGTCAAGGCTTGCTTGAATTTACAGGTTTAAAGTTGTGAAATTTTTATTTTTTATAATATTATTTTTTTTAAATTCATGTGGATACCCAGATATTGATTCTGTTCCAAGTTTTAAAGAGCTGAATCTTACTGAAGATGAGTTAATTGATTTGTGTCAATTATCATCAACTGATAAAAGTAAAATAGATACTTGCATTAAAGAGAAACAAAAAAATTAATGAAAAATATAAATATTTGTATAGCTGGATTGGGTAATGTTGGCTCTTGCCTCGTGCAATTAATCGAAAAAAATTCAGAATTTGTAAAATTTAAATCAGATTTAAATATTAATATTATTGGTATATCTGCAAAAAATAAAAATAAAAAAAGAAATTTTAATATAAATAAATATTTTTGGGTTGAAAATCCATTAAATTTATTAAAAGTTCAAAACATAAAACCAAATGTTTTAGTAGAATTAATTGGATATGAAAAAGATATTAGTTATGAATTGGTTAAATCTGCTCTTTTAAAAAATATTAATGTTGTAACTGGGAATAAAGCAATGCTAGCAAAATATGGAAAGGAACTTTTTAGAATTGCTGAAGAAAACAAAGTTTTGTTATTATTTGAAGCTGCAGTTGCAGGAGGAATACCTATTATTAAAACTATTAAAAATAGTATTTTTTTAAATAAAGTTATTAAAATTTCAGGAATATTAAATGGGACAACTAATTACATATTAACAAAAATGGAGTTAGAAAACAAAAATTTTGAAGATGTCTTGACTGAGGCAAAACAAAAAGGTTTTACATCTGATCATGAATCAAAATTAGATATTGGTGGATATGATGCAGCTCATAAATTAACATTACTTACCAGTTTAGCTTATGGCACAGAAGTTGATTTTGAATTAAATGAAGTTGAAGGAATAGATAAAGTTACTATCGAAGATATAAATTTTGTTAAACAATTAGGATATAGAATTAAGCTAGTATCTGAGTGCTCAATTATTGATAATAAGGTTTATGCATCTACAAAACCAAAATTATTATCAATTAAAAGTCCTATGGCAAATACAAATGGACCTTTAAATGCTATTAACATTGAAACTGATCAACTTAAAAATTTATATTTAGAGGGAGAGGGTGCAGGTGGATTTCCAACTGCCAGTTCAGTTTTATCTGATATTTATGAAATATTTAATAGTAATAATTATAGCTCTCTTGGTTTCAATAATTCTAAACTTAAAAAATTTGAAAAATATAATTCATCAAATTTAGAATCTAAATTTTATTTGAGAATTAGAGTTAAAGATAAACCAGGCGTACTTTCAATGATAACTAGTTACTTTAATGATTCAAATATCTCTGTTGAGAAAATATTACAAATTCCTGATAATAATACAAACAGTATACCTATTGTAATTACTACTCATAAAATTAAATCCTCAGAATTAATAAAATCTGTAAAAAAAATTTCAGATCTAGAGTTTGTTCTTGATAATATTTCTTTAATACCAATTGAGCATTGAAATTAAAAATATAGAGAAACTAAAATCTTTGCTCGAAAGAAGATGGAAACTAAAGGATTTTGAAGAGAGAAATGTAGTTTATTTAAGTCAAAAATTTAATTTAAAATATCTTGTAGCTAAACTCGTATCACTTAGGGATGTTGATAATGAATCTATAGAAAATTATCTTAATCCAAATATTAATAATGATATTCCTAATCCTAGTAAATTAAAAGATATAGAAACTGCTACAGTAAGAGTAATTGAGGCTATCAAAAAAAAGCAAAGAATAGGAATTATAGCTGATTATGATGTTGATGGATCTGCTTCAGCTTCAATTTTATATAATTTTTTAAAAAATTTTTCATCTTCAATTATTTTAAAAATTCCAAATAGATTAGTAGATGGCTATGGACCAAATATTAAATTAATGAAAGAAATGATAAATAATAAAATTGATTTATTATTTACTTTAGATTGTGGAACTACATCTAATAATATTGTTGATAATAAGGAATTTAAATCAATTGACGTTATAGTCATTGATCATCACTTAAGTGAAATTAATTTACCTAATGTCCTGGCAATTATAAATCCAAATAGATTTGATGATAATAGTAATTATAACAATTTATCTGCCGTCGGCGTGACATTTCTTTTTTTAATGTATCTTAGAAAAAAATTAAGAGAATCTAATATATTTAAAGAAAAAAAAGAACCAAATCTTCTTGCTTATCTCGACTTGGTTGCTTTAGGTACAGTTTGTGATGTTGTTGAATTAAAAAATTATAATAGATTGTTTGTTAAAAAAGGATTAGAATTAATTCATAAAAGATATCACAAAGGTATTGCTAAATTAATTGATAATTCAAAAATTAACTCCTCTCCAACCTCTCAAGATTTAGGTTTTAACATTGGTCCTCAAATAAATGCTGCAAGTAGAATTGATGATTCATCTCTTGCTTCTAAACTGTTAATTTCAGATGATATTGAGCAAATTGAATCAATTAGTAGGAAATTATTTTTATTAAATGAAAAAAGAAAATTAATTGAAAATCAAATATTAAAAGAAGCAAAAAAACAGGCAGAAAAACAAAATAATTTAAATTTTATATTAGTGTATGGAAATAATTGGCATCATGGTGTTTTAGGAATAATTGCAAGTAAAATAAAAGATATATATTATAAACCTACAATTGTAATTTCTTTTTTAAATAATGTTGGAGTAGGTTCAGCAAGATCAATTGATAATGTTGATTTAGGTAAAATAATTTTAGAGGCTAAGCAAAATAAAATTTTAGTTAGTGGTGGTGGCCATTTAATGGCTGCTGGTTTAAAAATAAATTTTGCAAATTTGAATAAATTTCATCATTATCTTAATCAATCTTTTTTATCTTATGATAAAAAACTATTTGAAAGAATTGATTATTTTGATTCAATCATTTCCCTAAATGATATTAATCTTGAATTAATATACGATATAGATCAATTACAGCCCTTTGGTAAAGGTAATCCAGAACCAATATTTATTTTAAAAGATGTTATAATTAATTCAATTAAGATAATAAAAAATAAACATTATTTAATTTTTTTTGAAAATGACTTAGGTCAAAAAATAAAAGCTATTTGTTTTAATTCTAAAGAAACAATTTTAGGAGATTATTTAGAAAAATTTGTTCAATATAAGTTTTACTTTGCATGTACTATTTCTATAGATAGATTTACAACTGAACCTGTTCCTCAAATAATTATTAAAGATATAATGAAAATCGATTAAATAATTTGAAAAATTAAGTTTAATATGTATATAACTTCTCACATGACCCCTTCGTCTATCGGTTAGGACACCTGGTTTTCATCCAGGAAAGAGGAGTTCGATTCTCCTAGGGGTCGCCATT
>MDSV01044341.1_pt1 | contig 11227 bp, 9 predicted proteins | sample 810851 | NCBI WGS metagenome assembly MDSV01 (sample SAMN05326640, study PRJNA326480) | marine metagenome | isolation source: seawater | place: Atlantic Ocean: North East | collected 2012 | reverse complement strand
CGTCATAGATTTTAAGATTTGTAAGGTAAGGCCATTCTGGTGTTTTGATTTGTAAATTACATGTATATCCTACCTTTTGTTGATTTTCACGCTGCAGAATATCTCGCGCCCAAAATAACTACATCATAATACCTATCACCAAAACATCGTCTGTTTGTTCCTCTGATTTTTGCCAGTTCGAAAACTTTTCATTCAAAATTTCCTTTTGTTTTGGCATAGAGAACTGGTTGATTTCAAAAATAAGTTCTCTGAATTTCTTCCGCATAAATTTCTTACCCATGGGACCCCCAAACTGATCTTGAAAACCATCAGAAAACAAGTAAATTTTATCACCAGTGTTGTAATCGAATAAATGTGACGTATAAAGCTTACCCTCAGTATAATGGCTTGAACCTACTGGGAAACGACTTCCTTTAATGGTTTCTAACCCAGAATTATTTACGACAAAGATTGAACTTTTGGCACCTGAAAAATGTATGGTTTTCTGACTCTTATTGATTGCCAATATGGAAAGATCCATGCCTTCCTGAATTTCTAAAACGTTTTCATTTGAAAGTTTTTCAATGATCTTTTGATCCAGGCGATATAAAATATCTTTGGGGTTGGTAATGTTCTCTTTAAAGACAATTTCATTCAACAAATCATGCCCCATAATAGTCAATAAGGCTGCTGGCACTCCATGACCAGTACAATCAGCTGCAGCGATGATTTCAAACTCTTGGGCTTCTCCATACCAATAAAAATCGCCGCTCACAATGTCTTTTGGTTTGAAGAATATAAAACCATCGCTAAAACCATTTAAGAGGTGTTCCTTGGTGCCAATAATTGCCTTTTGAATATTGGATGCATACTGAAGACTGCCTAAGATGTATTTTTTTTGTTCCTCCAATTTGTCAAATGATTCTAAAATCTTCTTTTCGTAGTCGTTGGATTCAGTTCTGATATATATAATAAAAACATAAGCAATTAGAGCCACAGACATCAATCCGATAACACCTAAAGGAAAGATGTAGGACTCAGAGGGCTTAAGCAACGGAACATTGTAGAATGTGTACCAAACAGACAGCAGGTAGAATATAAGCGCCAGAATAAAAGACGCAATTGAATCTCTTGTTTCCCTGAAAACAATAGCACCCAACATGCCTGTACCAATATAAAATAAATCGTTACTGTAGTCGTTTCCGTAAAGCACAATTACACCAAATACAGCCAAATTAACATTGATAATTAAAAGGTATTTTGCCAACGCATGCTTTTGAAACATATTTAAAAACAAGGAGGGGATAAAAAGCAGGGCTGACAAAAATGGTGGCAATGCTGAAAACCAATCCCCAATCAGAACAAAAATTAAAGCATAAAAGATGGAGGTGATAATCGCTGTCAGACATATATAGGTTAACAGACGAATGTTCCGTATTTGGAACATCTCTGTCTCAGGAGTGAGCCCAATATTCTTCGTGTAGTCTATTAACGAGCGTAACATTAACAATGAATTAGAAATGCCTTTTAAAATGTTAAATGTAATGAAAACATCTTGGCTAATTTAAGATTATGCACTAAGTTATAGCAAGACTAGAAAGGCTTAGACACAAACTTTCAGTGATTAAGGGCAAGGAAATTCATTGCCCGATTCGTCCCAACAGTTACACGAAAGTTTAAGGCCATCCTTGTAATCTATTTGACTTGCAAGCTGCCCGTTAACATGATAAATTTTCTCTAAACCTTCGGGTTTTCCATCCTGATAATTCACCTCATAATAAAGCTGCCCATGTTCATAATATTCTCTCGCTGGACCTTCCATCCTTCCATCCTTATAAGAAATTTTTTTCCAGAGCTGACCGCTTACACTATATGTCTCCACTACTCCTGATATAGGAGTATTATCAGATTTATTAAGAACGAGATTTGAATCATCATTGAAAGTGATTTGATCTTCTATATACACTGTTTGTGCAACAACATTAAAAGCAAGTAAACAAACAAATACAAAGATTAGATTTTTCATTTGGTCATAATTAATTTATGTGTAGCCTCAGTAGTTCTATGCGCTAAGTAAAAGCTAGACTAGAAAGGATTAGACGAGCATATTGAGATGATCCTTACTGAGATAGATTAGTCTTTTATACAGCGGACTGAGTAGCCATCTTTTTTATTCGGATCATAGCGGACCAATGCGGATGCGGTAGTGTTTAGTAATCTAGTCCAAGCATATCCGAGTGGAGCTATGGCACTCGTTCCATTTTCTGTGGAACTCCACCAGCCCCCTATATTTCCTGCATCAATAAAGTCACCACCAGGCACGTCTCTTTTGCCAGACGGAATTGCACTAAAACCGCTAGAGTTAGTTCCGTTATCAGAGTTCCAACCATAGGTTGTCTTCAAAGCCTCATCCGCCATGTTTCCCCCACCTAGGGTATTCTCCAAAATAAACCATTCATCATCCGTAGGTACGCGCCAACCAACTGGGCAAACACCTCGGACATCGTCTACAGCAAACCAATTGTATAACCTTCCAAAGGCATCTAATGATTCATCAGGGTTGCATGCTGAAAAGTAATCCGCCTCTTCACACCCATCACTCTCTCCATAAATCGCAGATGCACCAGTCGAAAGGTCCTCCCAGTCATCACCGATCACATCGTTCAAAATCGCATCCCCGTTCGCATACAGCTCACTGCGCAAATTGTCCGCAAACCAACATTGTTCACCAATCTGCACTGTCTCGTAGTTGTATCCTTGGTATTCAAGAGGGTCACCACAAGTAAATTCAGCAACTGAACAATCACCATAAGCTGAAAGAATATCCAACAAATCATTAAGGTCTGTACATCCATCAAAATTTGTGTCTGTAGGATTTGCAACGATACATTCTTGGGTTTCAGAATCCCAAACCGTCCCTTCCCCACAAGCAGTGGCTAAAGCAGCACATGACGCACAAGTGCCGTCATCCTCGTTCGCACTCTCGTTGTAATTGCATGCTTGAATGTCTGTACAACCGTAAACGCTTGGTGCCAACATATACAAGGCCATCATCTCAGCATCATCCAAAGAGCGATTCCAAAACCCCAATTCATCCACAGCTCCTTCAAAGTGATCGACAACACAGGTTTCACCGTTGATGAATTGCGTGTAACCCACAAACAAAGGCATGTCTGAGGCAATCAAATCAGACATATCTGCCTGCTCCACGGGCATGCCTTGAACGAACATGGTCATCGTTCCAGATTCCTGAGAAAATCCGACATGAACCCATTCCATGTGGTCTACCGATTGAAAGTAGTGGGATGAACTGCTGGATTGAGCTCTGTTATGAGAAACCGTTACTCCATTATTCCCCACGTAAATTTCCAGTTGACTCAATTCACTATCACACGAAAGTCCATCTCCAATCATAACAATTGGATTGTAATTGAACGTCCCCAAGTCAGATCTGATCCAAAAGGAGACAGAAAAATCCCCCTCCAAAAGCAAGCCATCTTCAACATAGCCATAGCTATCCGTTCCATTGAAGATTGAGGCTCCCAAACTCTCTGCATTTGCTCCGTCCACCGAGTCAATGGAGAAGAACTCGCCATTGTGTTCGTCTCCGAAGGCATTTGCGAGACTTGAACCCATAGGGTACCAAGCCACCAACCCCTCAGTAGGCACATAATCGGACACCTGCCCAGAAACGCTTAAAGAAAGCGCTAAGAAACATAGTGAAAGAGTTAAGATGTATTTCATGATTAGTCTTTTATACAGCGGACAGAAAGACCACCAGTTATGGCGGCTGCTAAGTAGCGGTCCACTGATTCTCGGTCACTGTATAGATTGCGCAACCATGCGCTTCCTGAGTTGGGAGTGGATGTCCACCAATCTCCATAAAGTCCACCTCCACTGTTTTCACCTTGTAATCCTCTATTTCCTCCTGGCAGCCCACTAAACCCACTTGTGTTTGTTCCCCCTTCGCTGTTCCATCCGAAAGTTGTCTTCATCATATCTCCTGCTACTGAACTCCCCCCCAATTCATCGGTCATTGTTGACCACTCGTTATCAGTTGGTATGTGCCAATCTGTCGGACACAAACTGCGTGCATCAAGTACCGCAGGAAAGTTGTAAAGCCTCCCGTATTCCGTCAGCGACTCATCTGTATTGCATGCATCAATATCTGGAGAGCTGTTCTGACAATCTGACCCTTCTCCATAGACAGTTACTGCGCCAATATTGGTCAACTCCCATTCTTCATCACTTAAGCTTGTAGGAATAACATCCCCATTCGCATACAGCTCACTGCGTAAATTTTCCGCAAACCAACACTGCTCACCGATTAAGACTGTACTGTAGTCGTAGCCTTGGTATTCTAGTGGATCTCCGCACTGCCATGCTGACTCTTCAGCCGCACAATCTCCATAAGCTGAAAGTATGTCCATGAGGTCAGTTAAGTTAGTACATCCGTCTAAATTGGTGTCTGTGGGGTTCGTGATGACGCAACCCATTTGATCCCAATCCCAAGTCTGACCATCTAAACAACAACCAGGCCCTGGACAACAAGTCATGTTCGGATTCAATACAATTGTCTCCTCAATCGTAGTCCCTCCGTTTTCGACCACAACAGAATATGGTGATTGGTCAATTGGAACGACTTGAATAGCAGTTTGAGTCTCACCATTGCTCCATACATAAGAAACATTTGAAGCTGTGTTATAATCAGAATATGGAACGTTGCTAGTGGTTCCCACTCCATTTGACTGTCCATGATTGTTGAATCCAGAATCATCTGACAGCATATTTCCACTCAAATCATCAAAATGCCATAGACCCAACGTTTGTTCGTCCGAAACAAAATCATATTCAGGAGGGGTGAAATTATCATTATACCTAGCAATTCCAGATATTCTCAATTCATCTAGATAACCCGAAAGCCTAGAAGAACTTCCGGAAGCCCATACATGTCGATTTACGACAATATCCTCGTTCCGACTATCTGAAATTGTTCCTGTATAGGCCTCTGAGGCTATTAGGTTTCCATCAACATAAAGACGTAGTTCCTGACTGTCATAAACGCCAGCCACATGTATCCATTCGTTATTTGGAATGGAGAAATTGCTCCCCCCAAGACTATATGGTCCTCCTTCAACTCTCCATTGGAGAATGTTTGGATTCTCATTGTGAAACCCCCAACCCGTATTAAAATATTCGGTAGCAATAATGAATTCTTCTCCACTTGAAATTTGATAATACCAGAACTCAATAGTGACCTGCTCAAAATCAGACAAGGCATCCGAAATAGGAATTCGCATATAATTACCAGAACTGAACTGTAAGGAACTATTGTTTGTTCCTTCTTGCGACTCAATCAATGCAGAAGCGTTTAATATAACAGTGTCGCCAGCACAAAAGGATGTAGGAGTAATATTTATTTGGCATTGAGCTGAGTAAAATACCGATAAACTAAAAAATACAAAAAAACAATAAGGTAGATGTCTCATAGGGCCTATTTTAAGACTAACAAGATACAACTATTAATTTATGTGTAGCCTCAGTAGTTCTATGCGCTAAGTAAAAGCTAGACTAGAAAGGCTTAGACGAGCACATTGAGATGATCCTTACAGAGAAAGATTAGTCTTGTATGCAGCGGGCTGAGAGTCCAAATGATTTAGTTATTGTGTCACGATATACCCAGTCATTTGAAAATTCTAAGCTTCGATACCAACATTCTGAATTGTTTTCAGTGGAAGACCAAAACATTCCTTTTGTAATGATTTGGTGCCACTGTGATCCCCAAAAACCTAAATATCCACCTGGAATACAGGTTAAACCACTAGAATTAGATCCATTACCAAATGAACCCCATACATTGGACGACTTCATTTGATAACCTTGATCGGTTCCTCTGCAACATCCAGCATATGATGCGTCTGACTCACTCATGCCGAGATATATTTCTAACGTTTGCCATTCCTGATCAGTTGGTATATGCCAACCTGAAGGACAAACATTAGTATTCATAATTGCAGGCCAATTATAGAGTACACCATATGTTTCATAGTTAGAGGTAGCCATTGCAGCTTCTGCATCCGTCCCTTCATAATTATAAACGTAATATTTAGGTTCAATGAAAGATTCTTCAGAGGAAGATGAAACACTTGGTAAGTAACGGCAATTTTCACTAAACCAACATTGGTCACCTATTTGTACTGTGGAGTAGTTGTAATCTTGATGATTCAAGTCCTCACCACACACAAACGCATTAGATTCAGGCCAATCGTTTCCATAGTAAGATAAAAAAACGATCAAATCGGCACTGCCAATTTCTCCATCACTATTGAAGTCTGGACCAATGCAATTCTCTTGAGCGCTTAAGGAAAGCGATAAGAAACATAGTGAAAGAGTTAAGATGTGTTTCATGATTAGTCTTTTATGCAGCGGGCGGAAAAACCTACAGTTGGGTTTTCATATTGTCGAGAGATTGAATCATCACTAAATACAAGTTGACGAGCTAAATAGTTGTTGTCTGTGGCCGTTGATGTCCACCAAAACGCATGAAGTTCAAGCCCGTAGTAGAATGTTATGCCAGCTAATAAACCACCAGGTTTAGAGTTGAAACCACTTGTGTTTGTTCCATTTCCATTATTATACCAACCGGAAATAGATTTCATTTGATATCCTTCATCTGTTCCTCTAAAGCCAAGTTCCATTGCAATTGATGCACTCATCCCCAAAGATATTTCTAGACTTTGCCATTCTTCATCTGATGGCATATGCCAACTTGTAGGACAAATACCCTCAGTCATTACGGCTGGCCAGTTGTATAGGACTCCATAGGTTTCGTAGTTTTCAGTTGATTTAGCCACTTCTACATCTGTACCTTCAAAGCCGTAAACGTAGTAGTAAGGAGTTGTCGCATTCACAATGGTTGAAGGCGATACCTCTGGCAAATAACGGCAGTTCTCAGAGAACCAACACTGATCACCGATTAAGACTGTGCTGTAGTCGTAGCCTTCGTGAGATATGTCGTCGTCTCCACATGAGAACTTAGGCTCAGCTTCACAACTGTTTCCAAACTCGCTAAGGACAAGTAACAAATCATCAACGGATACATACCCATCTTGAGTGATATCATTCTCACATGCTGTAATGCAACCGAACTCACTAAGTATAAGAAGTAAATCTTGTATTGTAATGACCCCATCTGAGTTAAGATCTTCTTGGCAAAATGAGTCGCATGTGTCTCCTTCTTCTGGATATATACAAGAACCATCTTCTTCAGAAGCTTCATTGCTGTAGTTACAAGCCGAGGGGTCTATACAGCCAGAAGTACATTCAATTGAATCTCCTATTTGAATATTTAATGACTCAACATTTCCATATTCCAGTGTTCCTGAAAATATCACCTCATTTGTCAATGAGTATGAAATTGTAATTGTAGTCTCAATCCATCCATCTCCGTCGCCATCATACATGTTAAAAGGATAACACCCATCTTCAAAACAAATGTTTTCATATGAATCTAATGCACCTGAAACCAAAGCCCATCCATTGTCTTGAGTGATGTTCCATCCAATCGCAGCATCAGAACCAACGACCTCAATATTGATGGAATTAAACTCACAATCTTGTCCAACCAGACTTACACCAATCAAACAGGTTAAAAAGGCAAATAAAGTTCTCATAGTTTAATTTTTAATTCTTTATACAACGCGCAGAAAAGCCGTTGCTTCGATTGGAGTCATATCTGCCGACATCGTCGTCGTATAAGTTCAGTGAACGAACCCATGACATGGAACCGGACTCTGAAGCAGACCACCAGAAGCCGCCACTATTGGTGGCCCAACTATCGATGTAGCGGAAGCCGACAGGCAAACCAGTCCAACCGCTTGAATTCGTAGCGCCTGTATTTGGATAGCTCCAATGGTCATAACCAGTTTCTTTCATCTTACCTCCTGCTACACTCTCTCCGCCTAAAAAGTCAGTGAGCTCGGTAAACTCTCCATCTAAAGGGATATGCCACCCACTTGGACAGATGCCCTCTGTCATCACCGCAGGCCAGTTGTATATAGCGCCATACGTCGCGTAGTTAGTTGTTGCTTGAGCAGCTGTTACATCTGTGCCTTCGTAAACAAAGACATAGTAGTAAGGTGCTATCTCGCTTCCTTCACTTGAAGGTGACACCTCAGGGAGGTATCGGCAGTTCTCAGCGAACCAGCACTGCTCACCGATTTGGACTGTTGAATATGAATATCCTTCGTGTTCCATTTGGTCACCACAGGCAGCGAATTCTGGCACTATAGGCCATTCATTACCGTAGAATGATAAAAATACAATCAAATCGGAACTACCGATTTCTCCATCATTATTGAAATCAGGCCCTTGACACTCGTCTTGAGCGCTTAAAGAAAGCGCTAAGAAACATAGTGAAAGAGTTAAGAGGTGTTTCATTAAAATCAATTTTTGTCGATTCCGATGAAATAGGTCTCTCCGTCGGACATCAAAGGAGTTCCACCTAGTTGGGTTGGATTGCTAGTAAATACCATTGTCGCCGAGAAAAACTGTTCATAGGGATCATCGACTATATTCGTGACCTCAAACACTGTTATCTCCGACTGAGATGAGAGGGTCTTGATGTACAAAATATCTCCTCCTTCAATAAAGTTGTAGAGTAGAGGGCTAAAATCAATGGGCACACCGTCCAATCCAAAGTTCACAGGATTAATCTTGATACTACATTGAGAAAAAGAGGGAGGCAAGAAGGTAACGTTGAAAGTACCTTCACCCGGGTATAATGAACCTGTGAACTTCCAATTGAATCCCAATCCGGATGTTGTGCCAGGGTTTCCTGGTTCACCTTGAACACCTTGATAACCAACAGGCCCAGGTTCGCCTTGCCTGGAATAGCCGATGAAATAATCTGCAGTATCCAAGGGAAAAAAATCCACGGAGGAAGAAAGCGGGTCCAGATTGATTGACCAATTCTGACCGATTAGCTGTAGTTGTGGTTGTGAAGAAAATACTTGGAAAAATGCTTCCGTTTCAGGTTCCTTGGCTTTCCGGATAGTAAGAACATCACCCGCATCAACCGCAGTGATCCAACCAGTCATATCGGTGTTGTTTTGGTTGATGGCATTCACCACGAGGACATTCGAGTTTTCGTCCCAAGAAAAGGAACCCGCATTTGGAGTTGTACCTGCAGCCACACCCCGCCAAAGGCTTGAATTGCCGTCGTAGCCTGGCTTGCCTTGTAGTGGTGTTCTGCTCTCCAGTGTGTCAAGCCTCACTAGTGCAGAATCCATGAATGTTTCTAAGGAATCGAGCCTCACGTGTGTAGTATCCACGAAGGTCTCCAGAGAATCAAATTGAATTGCAGTAGAGTCAATGAAGTTGCCTACCGACAAAGAACCAAGGGCAAAACCGCCCCCAACGGTGATGTTTTGATTGACTGTTAGGCTTCCCGGGATGATCAAGTCATCCATTGGCTCAATGGCTGCGGCAAGTGAATCCAAGCGAATGGAGAGAGAGGACAAATAAGCACTTAGAGTCATTTCACACCCACCTTGTTGAATACATGCCTCGTATGCGCTCTGACACGTGATATCCCACTGATTGTTTATACAGTAAGGGTCGCTCAGTACGATATTTGCCGCACAAATTTGGTTGGATGCATAAGAGTAACCTTCAGGGATCACTTCATTCATCAAAAACACTGCAGGGGATCCAGCCTGAATTGCCCATCCCGTGTAATTGCAACCAGCCAGGGTTGGTTCGCCTGGAGCAAAGGTGTTTCCGTACACGGTTAAAAAGCCCAGGAGATCATTGTTTTCAATTTGCCCGTTGGCGTCTTCATCCGGGTTGTAAGGATAGTTGATTTGAGCCACCGCCGACAGACTTGCAACACACATTAAAAAAGCAAAAAGTTGTTTCATTGGTCTTAGTTTTAAGACTTACAAGATACAACTATTAATTTATGTATAGCCTCGACATATCCTCAAGCTTCAAACTCGGTATCTCTAATCCACGTATATAACTTAACGCAACAGCAAGAGTAAGATAGTGGTGGATAGATTCTTAAAAGGATTCTTAGAGCACATGGATAGCTTACTCAACAATAAACTTCTTCTCTACTGAACCATCATCGTAGATGTGGAAGAGGATTTGGTTTGTAGTGTGATAAACTTCTCTACCAAATGAATCTACTTTTTTTAATAAAGTTTTTTTCTCTTGCGTGACTCCATAAGAAGTGGTGATAGAATTTGATGTGTCACAATAAGAATTAAAAAAATCCCACAGAATCTCAGAAGAGTTTTGCCCCATAAATATTGATGAACCAAACCATATATGTCCGCCACCATTAACTCTATAGTGATGAAACTCAGAATTATCAGCGGCCATGTATTTCCTAATAAAATCAACAGAACTATTGTTGTAGTTAAGTTCACTTATGGTTTGTGTTGTGCCCATGATATCTTCCCAAAGATTCATGACACTTTCAGCACCTTCTGAACCCCAAAAAGGAAAACCGACACCGTTATAATAATTTACTGTTCCATCACTTGTACCATGAATTTGAATAATAGGAGTAGATTGTATTGGATTACAATATTGATAATCATAATCACTCATTAATCCGCCAACTGAGCCTACAGCTTTAAAATGTTCAGGTTCATGACAAGCTAATGACAAGCTCATAAATCCACCATTTGAAAATCCACAAGAAAAAACGCAATCTGAACTTAATTGATATGTTGATTGAATATGACTAGAAAGACTAACTAAGAAGTCGTGGTCGTCTGTACCTTCTGGTATTCCTGCTACATCTCCTGTGTATAGATTAGAATTCCAATGTGGAGAGCCAAATAAATCAATAGTTCCATTGGGGTAGCAAATCATCACATTATTACTTGTAGATATTTCTTGCCATCCTAAATATGTCATTTGCTGTGCATTGCCTCCGTAGCCATGCAAAACAAAAACTAAAGGTGTTTGAGAGTCTAAGGTTTCTGGTATAGTTAAAAGATAATTTCTTGTCAATCCGTTGTGTTCAAACGTAAAACTTTCTTGAGAATGAACACAGACAGACAACAAACAAGCGAAAACAGATAATAGATGTCTCATATATAATGGTTTTAAGACTTGTAAGTTACTCATAGCCTCGGCATATCTTCAAGTCTTAAAGAAGGTATCTCTAACCCACGTAAATAACCTAATGTAACAGCAAGAGTAGGTTATATGAATTCACCTAGGCCGAACCAAT
>MDSV01233075.1_pt1 | contig 11228 bp, 9 predicted proteins | sample 810851 | NCBI WGS metagenome assembly MDSV01 (sample SAMN05326640, study PRJNA326480) | marine metagenome | isolation source: seawater | place: Atlantic Ocean: North East | collected 2012 | reverse complement strand
TGTATTTATATAGAAGAACCATTATTATATTGGGACTCTGGACATGGAGAAGGACAAAATTATTAAATAAGTATATATTTATAATTAATTATATTAATTAATTATACATGAAAAAAGTTATAAGTTTTTCTTTATATGGTAGTAAAGCAACATATATAATTGGTATGAAAGAGAATATTAAATTAGCAAAACAACATTTTTCAGATTGGGAAGTTATAATATATCATAATAATACTGTACCTGAAAACTATATAAATGAGTATAAAGAATTAGATGCAATATGTATCTTATGTAAAAATATTGGAGAAAATAAATTAAATTGGGAAGGAATGTTTTGGAGATGGTTACCTCTGGATGATCCAGAGGTTGATATTTGGATATCTAGAGATGCTGATTCACGTTTAAGTGAAAGAGAAGCAAAAATAGTAGATGAATGGATAAATTCTGGTAAAACATTACATTCTATAAGAGATCACAGATGTCATTTTAATTATATTATGGGAGGTATGTTTGGAATAAATAATAAATTATTTCATGAAAAATATAAATTTAAGACGGTTAGTCAAATAATCAAAGAATTATCGGTTTATTATAAAGAGAGATCATATAATGTTGATCAAATTTTTTTAAATGATAAATTGTGGAATTTATTAAAGAATGATATGATGGCACATATTTCAAAAGATGGACGTAGAGTATATTCAAGTGATATATTAATACCAAGTGTACCAGATTTTATAGGAAAACAATATAGATTAAATGATTTTCCTGAAAATATAATAAAATATTTAGATAAAAATAAAGGTTGTTATTGGAAAGAGTCTACAAGTCAATCTGTATATTGGTCAATCAGTAGCATAGATATTAAACCTGATGTAAAGTTTAATAATCAGGGTGAATATTTTATGCATAGAGTGGAACATGGTTTTCCACAAAATTGGAGTCAAATTCAAATATTAGATGGGATTAATATTGATGAAAAACCTAATTTTATTGAAAAACTTAAAAATAAGGAAAAAGATAGATATGCTATTTTGAAAAAGCCACCATTAGTTTCTATAGCTATTTCTACATTTGAATCTGGAGGGAAAGGTCATGAATTACTAAAACATAATTTTGAACAAATATTTAAACAAGATTATGAAAATATTGAAATTGTAATATCAGATCATTCATCAGATAATAAAATTAAAGAATTATGTAAAGAATATGATGGTAAAAAATATCCTATAAAATATATTCATAATCCAGAATACAAAGGTAATAGTTCTCAAAATACTAATAATGCAATTAAATATTGTAATGGAGAATATATTAAAATACTTTTCATGGATGATTATTTGTATAATGAAAGTGCTATAACAATTATAGTTGAAAATTTTGAAAAAAACATAGATAAAAAATGGTTAGTACATTCATATAAACATACTAAAGATTATAAAGAATTTTATAATTTACATCACCCGAAGTTTAGCCACGATATTGTTTTTTGTAATAGAATAGGAACACCAAGTTGTTTAACTATTCATAATTCAGTAAAAGAACGATTTGATGAAAATTTAAAATGGTTTATGGATAGTGAATTATATAAAAGAATATTGGATAAGTATGGACAACCTATATTTTTACATACTAAAGAAGATATAAAACCATTAATGATAAATTTACATCATGATGGACAAGTAACTAATACATCAATTGATAAGGATTTAATAGTTAAAGAAAAGGAATATATAACAAATAAAACTAATGACAAAACTTTAATGGAATTGGTTGATAATAGTAGAACTGATAAAAATACAATACACGCATATTTAGAATTGTATCAAAAATTATTTAAATCCAAAAAAAGTAGTGCAAATAATATATTAGAAGTTGGATTAGGACAGCGTGGTAATTGTCATTGTGGAAGTGCAAAACTATGGTTTGACTATTTTCTAAATGCTGATATTTATGCAATAGATATTTATGATGAATCATATTTATGGGAAGGTATTAAAAATAAAGAACGTATTAAATTATTTACATCAACTAATGCATATAATGAAATAGAATTTAATGAAAAGTTATTAAAAAAAAATATAAAATTTGATATATTATTAGATGATGGATCTCATATGTTAGATGATATGAAACAATTTATTAAACTATATACACAAATATTAAAAGATGATGGAATTTTAATTATAGAAGATATACCAAAAATTGAATGGTTAGATATATTAAAAAATGAAGTTCCTGAACACTTAAAATCATATATAAAAACATATGATTTAAGAGATAAAAAAAATAGATTTGATGATATTGTTTTTACAATTAATTTATCTTGATTCGTATAAATATATAATTATATATAATTATATATATTATTATTTATTATATATTATATATAATGAAGTATAACGGTCAAGCTTTACAAGATAAATTTGTTTGTGAAATTTTAAAATCTAAGAAAAATGGTTTTTTTTTAGAAATTGGTTCAAATGATCCAATTATAATTAATAATACTTATGTTTTGGAAAAAGAACTAAACTGGAAAGGCATAATGGTTGAATATAAGGATAAATATTTAAAGGATTATAAAATACATCGTCAAAATAGTATACATGTTATAGATGATGCAACTAATGTTAACTACCTAGAATTATTTTTACAAAACGATGTTCCAAAAAATATAGATTATTTACAAATAGATTTAGAAGCTCTTAACGGTAGTTCGTTACACGTATTAGAAAAATTAAATAATGATGTATTAGATAAATATAAATTTGCAACTATAACTTTTGAACATGATATATATCATACTAATAATTATCATATTCGTAAAAAATCTCGTGAAATATTAAAACAAAGGGGATATATATTTGTATTTCAAGATGTTGGAGGAAGTAATACACCATTCGAAGATTGGTATGTCCACCCTGCGTTAGTTGATATGGAACACGTTAATTATATAATAGATAAAAATAAAGAAAAATATAAAAATAATGTTAGAGTATTTGATAAATCATTAGTTACAGAAGTAATTAATTTTAATGAAATTGAATATTAACTAGGTAATTTTTTTTGAGATATATCATAAATAAAATTTCTGTAAAAATTAGAGAGAACGGAAACAAAACCCATTTCTGTAAATGGGATAATGTTGAAATTATATTCTAATAAAGTAAAAAATATTATTTTTCGTTGATTTTTGTTGGTTTTCGTTGGTTTTCGTTAGTTTATAAGTGCAGAATTTTATCAAATGTTAAATTATTTGCTTTCCAATCACTTCTATAACCTTTATTTTCTAAAAAACATAATTCTACATTATCAATATATTTGTAATCTTTAAAAACTGGATTATCGTGATATTTTGGATGTATAAAAAAATATATTTTAACTTCACATAATGGATTAATTATTTTACATGTTTCAAATATTTTTTCTATTTCACTAACTAATGGAAAATAAGGTTGCAACCACTGAAAATCAAAACAATGCATTAAATAGATTGTATTATGATTTTTAATTTTATTATACAATCTCTCAAATCTTCGTTTATACTTTTCTATAAATTCCATTGGTATCTCTTTATTTTCTTTTTTAACATCATGTAAAGAAATCATAGAACCTATATCTTTATCTTTGAATTCTACTTTTCTATATACATTAGACCATCCACCATTTAATTGATTGGGATTGGCATTTATATCTTGAAAAGTAAAATTATCAACAGTCAAAAAACTATCATCTTTAAACATTAAATTTTCAAACAAATAACTTATAAATTTAAAATCTGTTATTAACCAATCAAAAAAATTACTAGCATTATCTGGTTGTCTAAAAAGAGGACCTAGATTACTGTATACATTATCGTGGATATTTTGAACCATACAACATGCTGATCCTAAACTAATAATATTAAAAACATTTTTATCAAATTTATTTTTATCTTCCTTACTGACAGCCAGTGGAATTTCTAATAAATCATCATCAACTATTATCCAATTAGATGGACGTAAATCTCTGGTATTAAGATGACAACCATTATTAAACCAATGTTTTGGGCAATATATATTTTTTTTTAAATTATTATTTAAATAGGCAGCCCACCAACTAAATGAAGAATTAGCAATTATAATATTATTAAATTTACTCATAAAAATTAATTCTTCTATATCAGTTTTTAATGATACAAAATTTATATTTATATTGTTAAAATTAGATGATAATTTAAAATTATTTCTACACCAATTTAAATCATCTGAAAAAATATAAATGTTATTAATATCCGTTTTTTCTCTCAATAATTGTAAACAATTATAATAATAATTTAAAGAGAGAACTTTATGAAAATTATTTTTAGTATAATCTGTACGACGTATATGAATTGCTACATCTTTCATTGTTAATTCTGGAATATCTAAATTTTTTTCTAAGTTTAATAATTTATAAAATTGTAATCGATCGAAATATTTATATGATTGATAATAACCTTCGATACAATAATAATCTATATTTGTATCTAATTCTATTTTTTTATATTCAAAACGAGTCATAGCCCAATTATAAACTGTAGATTTTTGTTTTAATTCGCCATATTTTTCAATAGAAATAAGATAATTTTTAAATTTAGATAATATTGATTCCCAATATTCATTTCTAGATGATGAATTTATATTACATATTAGTAATTTTCTGGAATAATCAATAGAAAGTTGGTATGCATTTGCTAATTGAAATAATTGATTTCCTATACCACCATTTAATTTAATAATAATATATTTCATAATATTATTTATATTAACTTTGTTTTAATATTTATATTAAGTTTATTTTTAAATATTTATATTTTTTTCCACTGTTTTAATGGTTTATGCCACCATGAAGTTATTAAATTAGCAATTACTGTATTTTCATTTAATAATCCAGCACAATATGAAAATGAACTTTTACTGATAACAAGTATATCAGCTTTTACCATATGATGAAATGTTAATTGAATATTTTCATTTAAATGTAATATAAATTTATTTTCTGGAAATGATTCAATAATATCTTTAAAATCTTCCGAATTACCTTCTGAAAATATATGAATTAAACTATTTGATAAATCTATCTTTTTTATTAAATCTATATAAATTTCATTAGAAATAAATCTACTTGGATATTTTTCACGATTAACATCACCACGTCTTATATGAATTGCTATATTTTTTTTTGTATTATCATAACTTGCAATATTAGGTTTAAAATTAGAATAATAAATTTCTCTCAACAGATTTAATACAAATTTATTATAAAAATATTCTGGATTTAATGAACCATGCACAAAAAATCCCTCTTTTACTTCATTTAAAATAGAAGTTTCATAATTTGAAATTTCATTAATTGTTTTAAATTTATATTCAAAATTTATAAATTCATTCATATAATTTGCAAAATTTTTCATATTTTCATCATTATGATGCATTCTATACATTGGTGTATGAATATAAGTATAATTTTTATAATAACAATAAGCAATCAATGAAAAACATGCCTGTAATTGAGAACCAAAACCATCTGTTTTACCAGTTATAGTAAATAATGTTTGATTTTGATTTTTATTTTGATTTTGATTTTGATTTTGATTTTGATTTAAATCCCAAAATATATGCCATGATACTGGATGACCACCATTGTATTCATATTTAATCCAGGGTATATTTGATTTTTTTATTTCTTGCAACCTACAAAATTCCACATTAGATTTATTAATATTTGAATAATTATAATAACTTTTATTAATTTGATATCTTAAAAATTGAATATAATGTGAAAATGTACTAGTAACTGTACCTATAAATTCATCTGATTTTAAACATAATATCATTTCAATAATAGCATTTGCCACTTCATAATTTTTTATATTTATTATATTATTATATAACATTTTGTTATTATTTAAATAAGTTTCAATATAATTTTTTGTTAAGTTTTCTACTGATATCGGATTGTATTTTTTTATTTTCTCAAAGAAAATTGAATTATTTTTATTATCATATAATAAATACATATTTGGAGTTATTAAATTTGTTCTATGTCCATCATAAAAATTTGAAATATTTTTAATCATATCATTATTATATCTTTCTATAAATTCTTTATCTCTATGTAAATCTCCAAATCTACAATGTATAAAAATATTATAATTATTATTTTTATTATTTAAACCACTATATATTTTTTCTGAACATTTATAAAAAAAATCTATAAATTTTAATGAACAACATATTTTATACATTAAATTATAGTTTTCATTTGTTGTATAAAAATTATAAAAACACCTCGAAGCATTTGTTTGATTTATATAAAAATATTCAAATTCACTCAACTCATCAAATTGTAAATACTCCTTTTTTCTATAATGACAAAAATCTTTAATATTATTAGAATTTTCATCTGTATCCAAGTGCTTGTCTATAAATACTAAATTTGAAAATTTTTCACAATATTTAAATTGATGTGTCTTATTTTTATTATTAATTATATCTAAAATATCTTTTGGTGTACTTTTATAATATACATCAAATCCATTTGGTAAATATTGTAAAAACTCATTCGTAAAAAAATTTAATAAATACCCATAATCCCAACTACTTTTACCACAATGACATAATGGATTTTTTATAAGTAATATTAATTTACGATTACTAATATTTGCCAGATATATAGCTGTTTCTAATGAAAATAATTGATTACATAACCCTACTCCTGAAAATAATTCATATATTAATGTTTTAACACCTGTTTTTTTATCTATATTCAACTTTATATTTTGTTCTGTCATTTATTAATTTATAATTTAATTATACTTTTAAATTATAAACTTAACCTAATTCATTTAATTTTTATTATTATTAATTCAATCTAATCTACCTCTTCAATACTTGGACCCGCATAATTTGTCTTTTCTTCTTTACTATATTTTGATGTGTCTTCTGACATACCGGGTGGTATACCACCCGGCATACCACCCGGCATACCACCCGGCATACCACCCGGCATACCATCAGGCATACCTTGTGACATACCCTTCATTAATTCTTCTTGCATCGACTTCATCTCTTCCTGTAATTTTGTCTTTCGTTCCGTATATTCTTCTTTTGTTGCCCCCTGATTGTTCTCTAACCACGAAGCATGTTCATCTACCGTTTTAAGTAATTCGGTTTTTAATTCTTCACCAATTGCTTGTGATGTTTTTTCATCATTTAATGTTGATTTAAATTGAAATACTAAACTCTCATAACTATTACGTTCTTCTATTTGTTCTCTTAAACGTTCATCTTCTTCTTTGAATTTTTCTGCATCTGCTAACATCTTTTCTATATCATCTTTCGATAAACGCCCTTTATCATTTGTTACTGTAATATTATCCGATTTTCCTGTTGATTTTTCACATGCTGTTACATTTAAAATACCATTTGCATCTAAATCATATGTAATTTCTATTTGCGGCACTCCTCTCGGCATAGGCGGAATTCCTTGTAGTGTAAATTCACCTAATTTATTATTATCTTTTGTAAATTGTCTTTCTCCTTCAAATACCTGAACTGTACAAGCAGGCTGATTATCACTATATGTACTAAATGTTTGAGATTTCTTTGTTGGAATTGTACTATTTCTTTCAATAATTTTTGTCATCACTCCTCCACTTGTTTCTACTCCTAACGATAATGGCGCCACATCTAATAATAGTAAATCATTCACTTTACTATCTGTAACTCCCGATAGAATTGCCGCTTGAACTGCAGCACCATACGCCACCGCTTCATCAGGATTAATAGATTTATTTAATGCTTTTCCATTGAAATAATTTGATAACTGTTCCTGGATTTTTGGAATTCGCGTTGAACCACCCACTAATACTATCTCATGCACATTTGATTTACTTACCCCTGAATCTTTTATAACCTGTTCTACTGGTTCAAATGTTTTTCTAAATAATTCTGCACATAAATCCTCAAATCTTGCCCGCGTAATAGATGTTACATAATCTATTCCTTCATATAAACTATCTATTTCTACTGTTGCTTGTGTTGTTGCTGATAAATTTTTCTTCGCATTTTCACACGCCGATCTTAAACGTCTCATTGCACGTTTATTATCACTAATATCTTTTTTGTGTTTTCTCTTGAATTCTTGTGCAAAATGTTTTACTAACATTGTATCAAAATCCTCTCCACCTAGATGTGTATCTCCTGCTGTTGCTTTTACTTCAAATATTCCCTCATCTATTGTTAATAGCGTAACATCAAATGTACCACCACCTAGATCATAAATTAAAATATTACGTTCACTCGATTCTGTTGCTTTATCTAATCCATAAGCAATTGCACCCGCTGTTGGTTCATTAATAATTCGTAATACATTTAATCCAGCAATACTTCCGGCATCTTTTGTCGATTGACGTTGAGAATCATTAAAATATGCCGGAACAGTAATTACTGCACTATCTACTTTTTCACCTAGATATTCTTCTGCTGTTTCACGCATTTTTGTTAAAACCATTGATGAAATTTCTTCTGGTTGAAATTCTTTATCTTCCTCTTTATATTTTGCAACTATAACTGGTTTTCCTTTTTTATTTATTACTTTAAATGGAAAATTTTTTATATCGTTTTGAGTCGCTTTATCTGCAAAATCACGACCAATTAAACGTTTTGCATCATAAATTGTATTTTCTGGATTTTGTGCTGCTTGATTTTTTGCTGATATTCCTATAAGTCGTTCAGAATCTGTAAATGCTACATAAGATGGCGTAGTTCTTGAACCTTGATCATTTGCAATTATATCTACTTTACCATCTTTCCAAACGGCTACGCAGCTATATGTTGTTCCTAAATCAATACCAATTGCTACCATAAACTGTTAAATATAATTAATATATATATATTTTTTTAAATATTTTATATAAATATTATATCTTATTTAACTTATTAAATAAGATATTTTATTTAAGTTATTAATATATATGATATTATTTCATTTTTATATAGTTCAAATATTTTTTCTAAAATTAAACACATAGATATAGTTAATGATAAATATGATATATATTGACTTGGTTTTTTACCATATACTACCGGTATTGTTTTTATATTTTCTTCTCTATCTTCATCTATATCTTCTATATCCATTAAATTACTTGACCCAAAAAGTAAAAAAAAACTTGATGTATAAACAATAGGATCATTTAATATATTAAAATTATTTTCATATATTATTGATGGTAATATAATTGTACCTACTGTCCATAATGTTGCTATATATACTGGTTTAAGTATTCCTATATTTTGTTTAATATTTTTATAAAATATTGTACTTGTTAATATATAAAATATAATTCGTAAATTTTCATGTTGTATTAATAATTCATCTAATAAATAAATATATGAAACTAATATTATTGATAATGTAATTATTTTATTGTCTTGTAAGTACAAATAATATTCCTTTTTTTTATCTGATAAATTTTTTATTTCTCTACTATTTGTTAATTCATAATTTTCTGAATCTAAAAAACGATCTGTTCCATATGTAAATATACCAATACAAAATTGTAAAAAAAATAATTCTGGCGTTATAATATTATCATTATAATGTAAATATGTATAACCTAATTGTAAAATATTTAAAGGAAAACCTAACCCAAAACCTGGTATAATTGAATTTGTGTTTTCTAAAACTAGTACTCTATTTTTATTTAAAGTATTAAATAAAATTGGTTTACTTATTAAAATATTTCTTACAAACATCATATAAAATATTGATATTATTATATTAATATTTTATCTTATATTAACTATTATTAATTAAATAATAAATTATTTACCACTACAAGAAGAACAACTTTTTTTTCCATTAAAAATCATAGGTTTACTACATTTTCTATTTGATGTTATCAACAAATTATATGAACCTTTTTTACTACTTATATTATTTGCTATTTGTTGCCTCGATATAATTGCATTATTAAAAAATAATAATTTCATTTTTATATTATATTTTATATTTTATATTTTATATTTTATATTTTATATTTTATATTTTATATTTTATATTTTATATTTTATATAAAATGGGTAATTAAATATTCATCTTTATCTAAAGTTACTATACAATTATAATTTTTATCTCTTGGTATTTTTACTTTTTTTCTTGTACTTGGAGATACCATTTTATTTAAATGATATTCTATCGTATATATATTTAATGATATTACTATTCCATTTTCTCCTGCATAAAATTTTGCTGTCTCATAATTTGGTGTAAAATATATACCTCTTCCATATGTATTCCCCCAATTTGAATTTGACTTATCAAAATCAAAACCATTTTTTAATATTGATAATCCATTTTCCACTGTTGTTCCATGATACAAAAACATATTCACTTCTTTATCTCTCAATTTATTTATCTTTATTTGTACATATAAAAATAAATATTTATCAATTTTTTATAATACTAACAATTTAATTTACAATTAGGTGCTTTTATTAATCCAAATTTACGAACCTTATTACCATATACAGGTTTTATCGGTGGTTCTGTTAATTGTTCTGTTCTTAAATTATTCGATTTTTTACGATTTAAATATCTATCATAATTATTATGTTTTATATCAACCCCTTTTTCTTTATTTTTTGATAAATTATAATCATAATAACGATCACTCGCATTATTCCATGGTTTTACATTTTTTGTACTATTACCACTTGTTAATGATGCTAAATTCATTGTATATAATGAACCTGGAACTCGCACCTGATTCTGTATTATTTTTTGTGTAGAATCATTATGTAATGATGATGATATATCCAAATTTGTTTGTGACCTCATTTGCAGAGTATTTTTTGCCCGATATATCGTTTTATCATTATTGAATTTATTTACTTTATTTGAACATTTATTAAATGTATTTAAATAATAATCTGCTCGCGAATTTAAATAACGTTTATTTATATCTTCACCTAAATAAACATCTGACGCATCTGCTGTTAAAAAATAATCTCTGGATATACCTTCGTTATTACCTAATTTAAAAAGTGTATACTTTTCTGTATAAATACTATCTATTGAATATCCCATATATATTCTAATCTTATTTTAATTTATTTCTATTTTTATTTATTTCTTATTTGTTAAAATTATTTATATTAAATTGATATATATTTTTATTTATTTCTTATTTGTTAAAATTA